>Ga0210059_1006776_pt1 | contig 18314 bp, 13 predicted proteins | sample Ectturendosymbi2_FD_188042 | JGI IMG/M metagenome (GOLD analysis project Ga0210059, IMG submission 188042) | Ecteinascidia turbinata endosymbiont from Florida, USA - Sample 2 (SPAdes) (version 2) | ecosystem: Host-associated > Tunicates > Ascidians > Unclassified | place: Key West, Florida... | reverse complement strand
ATGTTTATCTTTTAATCCTGATAAAATATTAGCTAAGCGATTCCCACCAAATCGAATCATTAAATCATCATCAGCAGCAATATAAAATCTTGAAAATCCTGGATCTCCTTGTCTTCCTGATCGACCTCGCAATTGATTATCAATTCTTCGCGCTTCATTTCGTTCAATTCCAAAAACAACTAAACCACCTAATTTAGCAATTCCTTTTCCTAATTTAATATCAGTTCCTCGACCTGCCATATTAGTTGCTAGAGTTATCGCACCAAATTGACCAGCTTTTTTAATAATTTGAGCTTCTTTTTCATGGTTTTTAGCATTTAGCATTTCAAACTTTAAATTGTTTTTTTCTAAGTAACGAGCCACTATTTCAGAAGAATCAACTGAAGTTGTTCCAATTAAAATTGGTTGTCCTTTCGCATTAATTTTAATTATTTCTTTCATTAAAGATTTTAATTTAGCATCGCGGTTATGAAACATGTAATCAGCTTCATCTTTTCGAATAATTGGTTTATTAGTTGGAATTGCAACAACTCGCATATTATAAATTTTAATAAATTCTTCTTCTTCAGTTTTAGCAGTTCCTGTCATTCCACATAATTTTGCATATAAACGAAAAAAGTTTTGGTATGTAATTGTGGCCATTGTAATTGTTTCATCTTCAATTTCAATTAATTCTTTAGCTTGAATTGCTTGTTGTAATCCATCAGAATAACTTCGCCCTGGCATTAATCGACCTGTAAATTGATCAACTAAAACAATTTTGTTTTTACTAACAACATATTCAACCCCGTTTTTAAATGAAAAGTTTGCTTTTAGAGCATTTAAAATCAAATGATATAATCAAGTATTACGAGCTGAAAATAATGATTCTAATTGAAAAGCTTGTTCTGCTTTTTTAACACCTGATGAAGTTAAAGAAACATTTTTAGATTCTAAATCTAAAATATAATCTTTTACTTTTAAGGTTTTAGCGAATTTATCAACTAAGATATAAAACTTAGTGTTATGTAATTTTCCTCCTGAAATAATTAAAGGAGTTCGAGCTTCATCAATAATAATTGAATCAGCTTCATCAACAATGGCATAAGTTAATTGACGCTGCACTTTTTGTTTGATGTCTTTAACCATGTTATCTCTTAAATAATCAAATCCTAATTCAGAATTTGTTGTATAAGTAACATCAGCTCTGTAAGCTTCTTGTTTTTGTGTTGTATTTTTAGCTCTTAGATTTAAACCAGCACTAAGACCCATATAATTTAAAACTTGTTTATTTAAGGTATAATCACGCTCAGATAAATATTCATTAACAGTTACAACATGAACGCCTTTTTTATTTAAGGCATTTAAATAAGCTGGAAATAGCGCAACTAACGTTTTTCCTTCTCCAGTTCGCATTTCAGCAACATCACCTTGATGTAAAATGATAGCACCAATTAATTGAACCCGAAATGCTTTTAATTTTTGAATTCGAAAAGCTACTTCTCGACATGCTCCATAAGCTTGAATTAAGATATCATCTAAAGATTTTTGTTTGCTTGTAACTTGTTTTATAAATTGATTTGTTAAATTAATAAAATCTTGTTGCGAATATTTTTGATATTTAGATTCAAGAGCTATTATTTTATCGGCAATTTTCCCAACTTTTTTAATTATTCTTTTATCCATAATTTTTAGTTTTTTTCAATATCATCGCTTAAAATTTTAATTGTATTTTTATAAACCACCATAATTCCACTTGAAACAATATATTTTAAAATTTTATTATCTAAACAATGAATTTTTAATGGTCCAATTCCTAAAAGTGTTACCAAAGGAGCATGAAAAGGTAAAATCCCTTGATCACCTGAAATTGTTCTAATTGTTAACATTGCAATATTGCCATCATAAATGATTTTATTAGGGGTGATAATTTTTAAAAAAATTTTTTTCATTATTTTTTACTTTTGTTAAATTTATCTAAAACACTTTGAATATTCCCACAATATAAGAAATATTGTTCGGGAATATAATCAAGTTTACCAGAAATTATTTGCTCAAATCCATCAATTGTTTCTTCTAATTTAACATAAACTCCTTTTGTACCAACAAATTTTTCGGCAACAAAGAAAGGTTGTGATAAAAAGTTTCTAATTTTTCGAGCTCGCGAAACAATTTCTTTATCTTCATTTGATAATTCATCAATTCCTAAAATTGCAATAATTGATTGTAAATCTTTAAATCTTTGCAAAATTTCAACAATTTTTCGCGCAACTTGATAATGTTTTTTACCAACAATATCAAGTTGTAAAGATCGAGAAGATGATTGTAATGGATCAATAGCTGGATATAATCCTAGCGCTGCAATATCTCGATTTAAAACAACTCTGGCATCTAAGTGGGAAAAAATTGCTGCTGGAGCTGGATCAGTTAAATCATCAGCTGGAACATAAACAGCTTGAATTGAAGTAATTGAACCAAATTTTGTTGAGGTAATTCGCTCTTCTAATCCTCCAACTTCACTAGCTAAAGTTGATTGATATCCAACAGCTGAGGGCATTCTTCCTAAAAGCGCTGAAACTTCAGAACCAGCTTGGGAAAATCTAAAAATATTATCAATGAATAATAATACATCTGCTTTTTCTTGATCTCGAAAATATTCAGCCATTGTTAAAGCGCTTAGTGCAACTCTCATTCTAGCTCCTGGTGTTTCATTCATTTGCCCAAATACTAATACTGTTTTATCTAAAACATTAGCATTTTCCATTTCGTTATATAAATCATAACCTTCTCTAGTTCGCTCTCCAACTCCAGCAAATACTGAAGTTCCTCCATGGGATGAAGCAATATTGTTGATTAATTCTTGAACAATTACAGTTTTACCAACTCCTGCTCCTCCAAATAATCCAACTTTTCCACCTTTTGCAAAAGGAACTAATAAATCAATAATTTTAATTCCTGTTTCTAAGATCTCAATTTTGGTACTTTGATCTTTATATAAAGGAGCATCTTTATGAATTGAATCAAATTGATTAAAAGGAATTTTATTTTCTTTTTCATCAATTGTTTCTCCTAAAACATTAAACATTCTTCCAAGTGTTAATTTTCCAACTGGAACTTGAATTTGCTTACCACTTGAATATACTTTTAAACCTCTTTTTAATCCTTTTGTGGAACTCATTGCAATTGTTCGAACAACATCATCACCGATGTGTTGTAAAATTTCAAAAACAATTTTTTTGTTTTCATTTTCAAATTGATATTCTAAAGCATCATAAATTGAAGGTAAATCAACTTCGCTTGGAAATTTAATATCAACAACTGGTCCTAAAATTTGAACAATTGTTCCATATTTTAAATTATTTAAGTTATTGTTTTTTTTGTGCATCACTACCAACTACAATTTCTGTTATTTCTTGAGTTATACTATCTTGTCTTATTCGATTATATGTTAATGATAATTTTTTAATTAAATCTTTTGCATTTTGAGTTGCATTTTCCATTGCCAATCGCCTTGAAGCGTATTCACAAACTTGCGATTCCATAATTGAAGAATATATAATTGTGTTTAAATACAAAATAATGCCTTGATTCAAAATTTCTTCAACTCCTGGATCAAATTCGGTTACTTGTGAAGTTGTTTTTAATCCTTTTTTGCTTTGTTTAAAAATTGGCAATAAATCTAAAATTATTGGTTCAAATAAAATGTTATTTATAAATTTTGTATAAGCAATTTTAATTTGGCGATATTGTTTTTTAATATAAAAGTCATGAATTTTTAAAGCAATTTTTTTGGAAACTTGATTTGAAAAATTTAATTGGGTGTTTTCAAAACCAATTATTTTTTTATTACGGGCATTAAAAAATGTTTTTCCTTTTGATCCAATTATAAAAAGAGCATCATTTTCCTTAAAGTTTTTTAAAACAATTTTGTTAACATTTAAATTATAACCACCACAAAGCCCTAAATTTGAATTCACAACAATTCAAAGCGCATTATTTAGTTTTTCTTTATTATTGTGTAAATAAATTGATTTTTGGGATTGAGTTATAATTTTATTAAAAACATCATATACTTCTAAAGCGTATTGTTTAATTGGTCAAATTAAATTAGCAATTTTTTTTAGTTTAGCACTAGCAACTAATTGCATTGCATGAGTTATTTTTTCAATTCCTTTAATATCACTTATTTTTGATTTTAATTTAGTTGCTTTTGCCATAATTAAATTTTATTTAAAATGGTATTTATTATTTTTAAAATTTTTGCTTTGGCAATTTTGTAATTTTCTTCTGAAAATTTCTTTTCTTTATTTAAAGTAATAAAAAATTCATTATTTTGATGAAATTGATTAAAAATTTCCGCTTTAAATTCATTTATTTTTTCAATTGGTAATAAATCAGTTAATTTTTCTTTGATTGCCAATAAAATTAATCCTTCATGAACAAAATGAATTGGATTAAATTGGCTTTGTTTTAAAATTTCAACAACTTTTTTACCATGATCTAATAATTTTTTAGTTTCGGCATCTAAATCAGAACTAAATTGGGAAAAATCAACTAATTCAGCATAATTTGCTAAATCTAATTTTAAAGTACCAGCAACTTTTTTAACTAAATTAAATTGCGCAGCTGAACCAACTCTTGATACTGATAAACCAGTATCAATAGCTGGTCGAACTCCATTGTTAAATAAATCGTTATTTAAAAAGATTTGACCATCAGTAATACTAATTACATTTGTTGGAATATATGCTGAAATATCACCAGCTTGAGTTTCAATAATTGGTAGTGCTGTCATTGAACCATTTAAATATTTTTTATTTAATTTAGCAGCGCGCTCTAGTAATCTTGAGTGTAAATAAAAAACATCACCCGGATATGCTTCTCTTCCTGGTGGTCTTCTTAATAAAAGTGATAATGTTCGATATGCAACAGCATGTTTACTTAAATCATCATAAATAATTAAAACATCTTTTCCTTTTTTTAAAAAGTATTCACCCATAGCACAACCTGAATAAGGTGCAATATATTGCATTGAAGCTGGTTTTGAAGCATTAGCGCAAACAATTATTGTATAATCCATTGCTTTTAAGGATTCTAATTTAGCAACAACTTGAGCAATAGTTGAAGCTTTTTGACCAATTGCAACATAAATTGCAATAACATTCTTTCCTTTTTGATTAATAATTGTATCAATTGCAATTGCTGTTTTACCAGTTTGGCGATCTCCAATTATTAATTCTCGTTGCCCTTTACCAATTGGAATTAAAGAATCAATTGCTAAAATACCAGTTTGTAATGGTTCATTTACTGATTCTCGTGACATAACTGAAGGAGCATCATTTTCAATTTCTAAATACTCAACAGCTTTAATTTTTGATTTACCATCAATTGCATTACCTAACGAATCAACAACGCGCCCAATTAAATCTTCACCAACTGGTACTTTAATAACTTTATTTGTTCTTTCAACAATATCTTTTTCTTTAATTAAATCACTTTCCCCAAGTAAAACAACACCACAAATATTTTCTTCCAGGTTTAAAACTAGTCCATAAATTTTAGCTCGTTTAAAAAAAACTAATTCATCAACCATAACTTCATTTAAGCCATCAACAATTGCAATTCCATCACCAACACTTAAAACATTTCCAATTTCAGAAACATTAATTTTGTCACGGTATTGTTTAATTTCTTTTTTAATAACTTGTGAAATTTCTTCGATATTTATTGCCAATTTTTTTATTTCCTTTTTTAATTAATTAATTTTAAATTTAATAATTTTGTTTTTAGATTTAAAATTTGCTCTTTAATTGAATAATCATAAACATAATCATTAATTTTAATTTTTAAACCACCAAGTAAATTTAAATCAATTTTATTAATGATGTTAATTTTCAGATTTAATTTTTTGCTAAATTTTTTTGCAATCGTATTTAGTTGTTTTTTTGAAAGTAAAATAGAAGAATAAACATAAATGTTTTGAATATGATTTTTTTCTTGAATTAATAAAATTGTTTTTTGAACAATTTTTGCTAAATAAGGCGCTTTATTTTTAGAAACTAAAAGTGCTAAAAAATTTAAAACATAAAAATCAAAATATAAACCCAATTGTTTGAAAATAAATTCTGTTTTAATTTCAAAATCAATATATCTTGAATTTAAAAATAAAACTAATTCGTTATTTTTGTTTAACAATTTGTTTAAAACAATTAAATTCTGATTTAATTTTTTTGTTTTTTTTGCTTCTAAATAAATTTCAAAAAGCGCAAATGAATAATTTTGAATTGTTTTTTTTAAAAGAAACATAAGATTTAAATTTTTGCAATTGCATCATTAATTAATTCTTGGTGCTCATTTTCATTTATTTCTTTTTCAATTATTTTACGCGCAATTAAAATTGAAGTATCAATAATTAAATTTTCAATTTCTTTTTTTGATTCTTCTTTTTGACTTTGAGCACTTAATTTTGCATCGGTAATAATTTTTTTAGCAATATCATTAGCATTTGCAATGATATTATCTTTTTTCATTAACCCTATTTCTTTAGCAGAATTAATCATTGAATTACTTTCATTAATTGTTTTCTTTAATAATTCTTGCGCTTTATTTTTTTGTTTTAATGCTTCTTGTTCTTTTTTACTAGCGGCAATTAAAGTATCTTTAATTTTTTTACTTCTTAAATGCAAAGCATGCTTTAAAGGTCGATAAACAAGTTTTGATAAAATAAATAATAGTGCAATTACTGTTAAGGTATTAGCAATAAATATTCATAAATTAGGAAACAAATTATTAATTATTTCACTAGGTGACATATTTTTTTTTCCTTATTTTTAATTTTAAACAACAAATAATAAAATCATTGCCACAACTAAACCATAAATAGCTCCTGATTCAGTTATCGCTGCTCCAACAATAAAAAATGTTCTAACTTTTGCTTCTGATTCAGGGTTTCTTCCAATCGCTTCAATTGCTTTAGAAGCAGCCATTCCTTGACCAACTCCAGATCCAACAAAGGCAATAGCTGCAACCCCAGCTCCTAATAGCTTTAATCCTTCACCAACACTATATGTTTTGCTAGCTTTTAAACTATTATGCATTTCATGAAGCATATTAAGTTGACTTTGGTGGTAATTAATGATTGTAAATAAAATAGCGCTATATGTTAATAATTGATGATGTATCATGATAATTAAATCCTTAATAATTTATTTTTTGCTAATTGTTTTTCTTTATTTAAAATATATGTTTTTCGATTATAAGTTTTTGTTGTATCTTTGTTACTACTTTCTTCAATCATAGCAACTTGTCAATAAATTAGCGTTAAAATTGTAAAAATATAAGCTTGAATTACATTGTCAAATAAATCAAAATAAATTGTAACTCATGGACAAACAAGCATTGCTAAAATATTAAAAGGTCCTAAAATTGGCACATGAGATCATAAAAATCCTGTGAATTGATATAATAGCGAAATAATAATTGTTCCTCCAATTGTATTTCCTCATAATCGAAAGGTCATTGAAATTAAAGGCACAAATTGAGAAAATACTTCTAAAGGATTAACATAATAACGCTTAAAAAAAGCAAGTTTTTGATATTTAAAACCAAAATAATAAATTCCAAAAAAAGCAACTAAACCCATACTTAAAATAACTGTGTAGCTACTTATTTGATTGGTAAATCCTAAAATTTCCAATCCGTTTCCAACCATAATATAAGTAAATAAAAACAAGCAATAAATACTAATTGGTTTTTTATATTTTTTTCCTAATATTTCAACAACCATATTTTCAATTGCACAAACATAAATTTCTAAAATTAAAACAATTCCTTTTGGTTCATATGCTTGCGATTTATCTTTTAATTTTTTATTATATGAATATGCAACAACACTCATAATAATAAGGGTTAAAAAAATTGAAAACAATCCTGGTAAAATACTAAATAAATTGGAGGTTAATGTCGGTTTTTGGCTCTGGAGTATCATTATTTTGTCTTTTTAATAAAAAAAGCATTAATAAAATAATATAAATTAAATACAATGATAAAAACGTTAATAAAATTGATATGGCTTGTAGATAAAAAATAAATCCTAAAAAAATTAAAAAAATTATTAATCTAAAAATAAAAAACAAAAACCATATTTTTTTATTTTTTGATTTTAACATAAATTTACACGATTTTGTTAGTAAAAAAAAATTTACTTTAATAAAAAAAATCGCTAATAAAAAACCAATTAAAATATTTAAAAACCAAAAAGGATCATATTTTTGAACTATAACAAATGTAATAATTAAAAATATAATTGTTAAATAGGTTAACAATTCTTTAATTTTTATTTTATTCAACGAAATTATTTTTGTTTTTAATAAAATCTAAATTGTTTGCTTAATTTTAAAACTTTTAATTTTAATTTTTCTAAATTTTTTAAATCTGGATTTTTTAAAGCACTAATTATAATTTGAGCTAAAAAATAAGAATCTTTTTCTTTAAATCCTCTAGTTGTAATTAAAGGAGTTCCAATTCGAATTCCACTTGCATAATATGGTTTTAATTCATCAAAAGGAATTACATTTTTATTAACTATTAAATTAACTTTTTCTAATATTTCAGTTGCTTTTTTACCACTTATTCCTAAACTTTTATAGGTATTAATAATACATAAATGATTATTTGAAATTGAAGAAACAATACTAAATTTTTCTTCTTTAAATGCTTTAATCATTGCTTGCATATTTTTTAGAATTTGATTTTGATAAACTTTAAATTCAGGTTGCAACGCTTCAAAAAAAGCTTGTGCTTTTGCAGCAATAATATGCTCTAAAGGTCCTCCTTGAGTTCCAGGAAATACTGCCCGATCAATTATTTTTGCATATTTTTGTTTACAAAAAATAATTCCTCCACGAGGACCTCTTAGTGTTTTATGTGTTGTTGAAGTTATAACATCAGCATATAAAAAAGGATCTGGGTGTAATTTAGCAGCAATTAATCCAGCAATATGAGCCATATCAACCATTAAAAAAGCATTAACTTTTTTAGCAATTTCACTAAATTTTTTAAAATCAATACTTCGTGAATATGAACTAGCACCAGCAATAATTAATTTTGGTTTGTGAATTAGCGCTAATTGTAAAATTTTTTCATAATCTAATAATTGTGATTTTGCATCAACATCATAAAATACAAATTTATAATAATTACCACTAAAATTTAAATGATGACCATGAGTTAAATGACCACCAGAATTTAAACTCATTGATAAAACAACATCTTTTGGTTTTAAAAAAGCTAAAAAAGCAGCAGCATTAGCTTGTGATCCACTATGAGGTTGCACATTAACATGCTCAGCATTAAAAAGTTTTTTAGCATAATTAATTGCTAATAATTCAATTTCATCAATATTTTTACAACCACCATAATATCTTTTTGCTGGCAATCCTTCAGCGTATTTATTGGTTAAAATTGAACCATCAATTTCTAAAATCGCTTTTGAAGCATAATTTTCAGAAGCAATTAAAGAAATTTCTTCTTCTTGTCTTTTTTCTTCTTTTGCAATTAATTTTTTTATTTTTGAATCAATCATTTTATTTTTTTAAACCTTCAATGTTTGATATTAAATTTATTCTTTCAATATGACGCTTTTGATTTGAAAACGGAGTTTGTAAAAATGCTTTTACAATTTCTAAAGCATATTCTTTAGCAATAATTCTTGCACCTAGCGCAATCATATTAGCGTTATTATGACTTCGTAATAATTTGGCGCTAAAAATATTAGCACCATATCCACATCTAATTGAATCAATTTTATTAGCACTTATTAATACGCCATTTCCGCTTCCACAAATTATAATTCCAAAACTATTTTTATTTTGAGCAACTTTTAAGGCTACTTTTTGAGCAATTAAAGGATAATCAGATTTTTTAACATTAATGCCAACACCTAAATCAAACATTAAATAGTTGGAATTTAAATTTTCAATTAAATATTGTTTTAAAAAAACGCCACTATGATCAGAGCCAATAAAAACATTTATTTTTTTAGTATTCATTTTTTAGTGCTTGTTTTCCTTGTTGTAATATTTCATTAGGATCAATTAATCCAGTACCAGCAGGAATTAAATTTCCTAACATAACATTTTCTTTTAAACCATTTAAATAATCAACTCTTCCTTTAATTATTGCTTTAACTAAGACTCTAGTTGTGTGTTGAAATGATGCTGATGCTAAAAAAGAATCAGATTCAAGCGGTGCTTTTTTAACTCCTAAAATAATTTGATGATAAATTGGTGGTTTTTTATTTTCTTTAAAACATTGTAATATAATTTTACGAGCTTTATTAATATTAATTATTTGTTTTGGTAATAAATTAGATTCACCACCATCTTCAATATAAACATGAGATAACATTTGTTTTATGATTATTTCAATATATTTATCAGAAATTTCAATTCCTTGTAAACGATATACTCTTTGAACTTCTTTTAAAATATATCTTTGTACATCAACAATATCAGCAACTGCCATTAAATCTTTAATATTAATTGCACCATCACTTAATTTTTGACCTCGCTTTACAAATTGATGTTCCTTAACTCTTAATTTAGCATTATGAGCAGTTTTAATTTCAATTTCTTCAATATCGTTTTTAATTTTGATGATAAAGTAACTTCGTTTTGATTTAATTTCAACAATGAAACCATCAATTTTAGAAATTGAAGCAATTGTTCCTTTTGGTTTTGTAACATCTAATAATTCTTTAATTCGAGGCAATCCTTGGGTAATATCAACGCCACCTGCAACTCCACCAGTATGGAATGTTCGCATTGTTAATTGGGTTCCAGGTTCTCCAATTGATTGAGCTGCTGTAACACCAACTGGGGATCCAATTGCAACTTCTTTACCTGTTGTTAAATCTAAACCATAGCATTTAACACACACCCCTTTTTCTAAATTACAAGTTAAAACTGATCTTATTTCAACTTTACTAATTTTATTTTTTAAAATTAAGGCAACATCTTCACTAGTTAAAGGAACATTTTTTAAAATTGTTTTATTGGCATCAATTTTTAAATCATTTAATAAATTTCGGCCTAATAATCGATCTTCGATTGGAACAATAACGCTATTATATTTTGTATCTAAGATACTGCTGACAATAAATCCTTTTTTAGTGTTACACTCAATTGCACAAACAACAACTTCTTGCGAAACATCAACTAATCTTCGTGTTAAATAACCTGAATCAGCTGTTTTTAGGGCAATATCAGCCATTCCTTTTCGAGCACCATGGGTTGAAATAAAAAATTCACGCACATTTAATCCTTCTGAAAATGAAGAAAGAATTGGTAATTCAATAATTTCTCCTTTCGGATTATTCATTAATCCTCTCATTCCAACTAATTGTGTGAAATTACTTAAATTTCCTCGAGCTCCTGAATCTGACATTAAATAAATTGAATTATTTTTTTGTTTCTTTAAAATAAGATTTAATTTTTTTTCAATTGTTGCTTTAACACTAGATCAAGTTTCAATTATTAAAGTATGGCGCTCTTGTTTTGTTAAATAACCTTGAGCAAAATAATTTTCAATTTTTTGAATTTTTAAATGAGTTTGTTCAAATAATTTATATTTTTGTTGATATGTTTTAATATCGGCTGCCGAAATTGTAATTCCTGATTTTGTTGAATATTTAAAACCTAAATTTTTTAAATTATCAAGTAATTTAGCAGTTTGATTAGCACCATGTTTTTTAAAATAATACCCAATTATTTTATTTAAATCACTTCCTTTAAACGGAGCAACAATTTTATATTTTTTTAAATTAGTTAAATAATTTTTAGAATCATAAAAAATACAATTTTTATAACTTGTTTCATAAATATCGTTTGGGGAATTTAAATAAGGAAATTTATTTTTAAAACTTTGATTAAATAATATTTTTCCTGGCGTTGTAATTAAATAACCGTTTTGTTGCTCATCATCAAAAGTTTTATTTTTGATACTAGCAACTGGTATTATAACTAAACCATGTAAAGAAATAATGTTGTTTTCATATGCTTTTATGCAATTTTCAAATGAAGCATAAAAATAATTGCTTTGCTTTTCTTTTTTTTCAACTGTTAAATAATAATTTCCTAAAATAATATCTTGAGAAGGAATCGCAATTGGTTTTGAATCTTTAGGACCTAAAATATTTCTTGATCCTAACATTAAAGCGCGAGCTTCATTAATTGCTTCGTTTGTTATTGGTAAATGAACAGCCATTTGATCACCATCAAAATCAGCATTAAATGCTGTTGTAACTAATGGATGTAATTGAATTGCTTTTCCACTAACTAAAATTGGTTCAAATGCTTGAATTCCTAATCGATGCAATGTTGGTGCTCGATTTAAAATAACAGGTCTTGTTTTAATAACTTCTTCAAGAATGGATCAAACCTCTTTTTTACGAGCATCAATTAATTTTTCCGCATATTTTATATTATTAGCTAATTTATACTCAATTAATTTAGCAATAATAAAAGGTTTAAATAAAACAATTGCCATTTCTTGAGGTAAACCACATTGATACATTTTTAATTTTGGTCCCACAACAATAACGCTTCGCCCTGAATAATCAACTCTTTTTCCTAATAAATTTTGTCTAAAACGACCTTTTTTTCCTTTTAAATTAGCTGTAAGCGATTTTAAAACACGATTATTTTTACTTGTTACTGGTCTAAATTTTCGATCATTATCAAAAAGGGCATCAACTGCTTCTTGAAGCATTCTTTTTTCATTAATAATTATTCCAAGTGGCGCATTTAATTCTTTAATTCTTCGTAAACGATTATTTCGAATTATGATTTTACGATATAAATCATTAATTTCTGATGTTGTAAATCTACCTCCATCCAATTTAATAATTGGTCTTATTCCAGCAGGTAAAACAGGAATTACATCCATTATCATTCACTCAGGTCTTGATTTAGAAGCTAATAAATCTGAATATAAATTTAAAATTTTAATTTTTTCAGAGCGTTGATTTTTAATTATTTTTTCATTATTTAAATCATTTTTTAATTTAAAAATTTCGGCTTTTAAATTAATTTCGGAAAGCAAAAGCTTAATTGCCTCAGCTCCAATTCCAAATTTAGCTTTGGTGTGTTTTTCAATAAAATTTTGATATTCAAAAAAACTAAACGGCAATGTTTCATCTTCTAAATCTTCATACATCATTGTTGCTCTTTTGAAAGAAAATGAAGTTTGATCAAGTTTATCAATAATATCTTTAATTAATTTTTTTAAAATAAAACGAGTGTTAATTTTTTTGCTTTCCCCGATTTCAAGAACTTGTTTTTTACGAAGTAGTTTTGATTCACCAGGATCAATAACAACAAAACTAACAAAATATAAAATATTTTCAATTTCTTTAGGGTTCATATTTAAAATAATACTAATTCTTGAAGGAATAACTTTAAACATTCAAATATGAGCGATTGGAGATTGTAATGATATATGACCCATTCGTTCTCTTCTAACAATTGATTCTGTTATTTCAACTCCACATACTTCACAAATTTTTCCTTTGTTATTGATTTTTTTATATTTTCCACAATAACAACGAAAGTTTTTAATTGGTCCAAAAACACGCTCACAAAACAATCCATCTGGTTCTGGTTTTAATGTTTTATAATTTATTGTTGCTGGTTTTGAAATTTCACCATATGAATTTTCAATAATTTGCTTACTACTAGCTAGTGAAATTTTTATGCTTTTTTTTGATTTTATAATATTTTCTTCCATTTTTTAACCTTTGTTTTATTGGTTTAATAAATCATCATCATCTTCGTTTTCATTATCAAAATCTTGATTAAATTTTTTTTGTTGCTCTTTTAATTCTTTCAATTTTAAAAAGTTTTTATAATCTCACTTTTCATAATTTAATTTATTGTATTCAGAAATGTTTTGGCTCTCACCTAAATTATTTGTTAAGGTAATATTAAATCCTAAAGCTTGAATTTCTTTTGTTAAAACATTAAATGATTCAGGAATTCCAGAATCATGAATTTGTAAATTTCGAACAATTGCTTCATAGGTTTTATTTCGACCAATAATATCATCAGATTTAATTGTTAGCATTTCTTTTAAATTATAAGCAGCACCATAAGATTCTAAAGCTCAAACTTCCATTTCTCCAAATCTTTGACCTCCTTTTTGGCTTTTTCCACCTAAAGGTTGTTGGGAGATTAATGAATAAGGTCCAACAGAGCGGGCATGAATTTTATCTTCAACCATATGGGAAAGTTTAATCATGTACATTACGCCAACTGAAATTGGATTTGACATTTTTTCCCCATTTGTACCATCAAATAATTCAGTTTTAAAATTTTTAAAGCTTTTAGCTTTTTTATCTTTTAAAAATTCTTCAATTTGTTTGTTTTTTCTTCCTTCAAATACCGGCACAGCAACTTTATAATTCATGTTTTTGGCAGCTCATCCTAAATGTAATTCTAAAATTTGACCAATGTTCATTCTTGAAGGAACTCCTAATGGATTTAATAAAATATCAACTGGTGTACCATCACTTAAATAAGGCATATCTTCAATTGGTAAAATTTTTGAAACAACACCCTTATTTCCATGACGACCACTCATTTTATCTCCTTCTTGGATTTTTCGTTTTTGAACAATGTAAATTTTTACTTTTTCTAAAACTTCCGAATCTAATTCATGACCAGCTTTTTTACTAAAGTATTTAACATTTTGAACAATTCCATCTTCTCCATTTGGTAAACGAAGTGAATTATCTTCAACTCCTTTTGTTTTTTCCCCAAATATTGCTTGCAATAATTCGTCTTCAGAAGATAATTTGCTTTGTCCTTTTGGAGTTATTTTACCAACTAAAATATCTCCTGATTTAACTTCAGAACCAATTGTAACAACACCATTTTTTCCTAAATGACGACATAAATAATCAGAAACATTTGGAATTTCATAACTAAATTCCTCTGGTCCTAATTTTGTCATTCGACGCTCAAAAGTAATTTTTTTAATATGAATTGAAGTAAAGTAATCGTTTTTATATAAACGCTCACTCATAACAATAGCATCTTCAAAATTATAACCATATCAAGTTGTAAAAGCAACAATAACATTTTGACCTAATGCTAATTCACCATTTTCCATTGCTGGTCCATCAGCTAGAATTTGATTTTTAAAAACCTTATCATTTTTATTTACAATTGGAATTTGAGAAATTGAAGTTCCTTGATTTGAAGGTTCAAAATTTAATAAAGAATATGATTTTTCTTCTTTTTTATTTTTAACAATTATTTTTTTAGCATCAACATAGGAAACAGTGCCATCAATTTCGCTTAAAAGTGCTAATCCTGAATCACGAGCTGCGGCATGTTCAACTCCAGTTCCAACAATTGGTGAAGAAGGTTTAATTAAAGGAATTGCTTGTCTTTGCATATTAGAACCCATCAATGCTCGATTTGCATCATCGTTTTCTAAAAATGGAATACAACTTGCGGCAATTGAAACAATTTGCTTAAATGAAACGTCAACATAATTAATTTCTTTTTTTGAAAAATAAGTTGTTTTTCCTTGAAAGCGTGCAATTATTTCTTCATCAACTAAATTATTTTTTTCATCAATTTTAATATTTGCTTGGGCGATAATATAATTTAATTCTTCCCCAGCTGTTAAATATTCAATTTTTGCTAATATTTTTCCATCTTGAACAACTCGATAAGGAGTTGTAATAAATCCATATTTATTAATTTTAGCATAAGTTGCTAAATTCGAAATTAAACCAATATTTGGTCCTTCAGGTGTTTCAATTGGACATAATCTTCCATAATGAGAATAATGAACATCTCGAACATCAATTCCAGCTCTTTCTCTAGATAATCCTGAAGGTCCTAGCGCTGTTATTCTTCTTTTATTAGTTAATTCTGATAATGGATTAGTTTGATCCATAAATTGACTTAATTGGGAAATATTAAAGAATTCGGAAATAATTGAAGTTAATGGTTTATTGTTAAAAATGTTTGTGGGACGCATTTTAAATAAATTATTAGTTGCGGCAGCAGAAAACTTTTCTTTAATGTTTCTTTCAATTCGAAACATTCCAATTCGAAATTGATTATATAAAGATTCTCCACATGATTTTATTCTTCGATTACTTAAATGGTCAATGTTATCAATAAACCCAATATCTTTTTGTAAATTTAAAACATAATTTAAATTTGCAAAAAAATCACTTAAAGTTAAACGCATTGATTTTTCATTTGGATTAATTCCAATTACATTAATAACTTTAGTTTGCAAAATTTTATCAGCAAAAATTTTGATTTTAATAATTTTTAAATCATTTTCATTAAATTCTTTATATTTAAAAACATCATCTAAAAATTTTAATTTTTGATATTTAAAATCATTTGCTTTCAATAAATCTTTTAAAATTTTAATTTTATCAATTGTCATTAAAACACCTTTTTCAATCACAACTTTTCCAGCTGCATTTAAAATTGGTTCTGCTAAAACATGATTTAAAATTCGCTTTGAAATATCAAGTTTATCATTTAACTTAAATCGACCAGGGCGTCCTAAATTATATTTGTAATTATTATTAAATATTTCATATAAAAATATAAAAGCTTGTTCATGAGTGATAATTTCTCGACCTCTAATGCGATTATAAATTTTTTTAGTTGCTTTTTTTCAATGTTGTTTTCCTGTTTTTTTAGGATCTAAATTATCTTCTTTATATGAATTTATTAAAACAGGATCTTGATCAAATAATTCTAAAATAAATTTTTTCTTAAATCCTAAAGCGGTTAAAAAATAAGTTAAAGTTATTTTACGACATTTATCAATTTTAATATTGATAATGTAATTGCTTTTCTTTTGTTTATAAACTTTATATTCTAATTCAATTTCAATTCAAGAACCTCGATTTGGAATTAGTGTTCCATAATAATTTGAAACATCTAAATTGATGTTATATTGTTTATCAAAATAAGCACCAGGACTTCGAACTAATTGGGAAACAATAATTTTTTCAGAACCATTGATAATAAAAGTTCCAGTTGGCGTCATCATTGGTAAATTACCAAAAAAGACTTGTTCTTTTTTTAAGATATTGTAATTTATGATATAGCTATCGGAATTTTCAGAAACAATATCAATTTCAACAAAACCATCACTTGCTTTGTTTTTAAAATAAATTTGAAAATATAAATAATTTTCTTTTTCCTTAATTAATTTAATTTTAATTTTATTTTCAAATTTAATTTCAATTCATGTTTTAATTAAAAGTGTTTTTTTAAGTTTAACAGTTTTTAAAATTGTAATTTCTTTTTCTTCAACTTTTAAACTTAAAATTGCATATAAAGGTGATTCATAAAATTTTGATTCATCACGTGCTTGTTTAATTGTTTTTAAAGGTTCCTTTAAAAATCAAGAATTTATATCTAATGATGCTCTTTTTTTTGAAGGATCAACAATTGGAAAAATTTCCTGAAAAATTTGTTCAATTCCTTCATTTTGAAATTGCTTGTATGTTTTTGTTTGAATTTCAACTAAATCAGGTAAATTCAAAGAAAATTTATTTTCACTAAACAAAATTCTTTGAGCTTTTGCTCCGTATTTTTTTAATAAATGTTTAAAATTATTAGTCTTATTAACCATTTGAAAGTTGCCTTTTTTAATTTGCTAAAAATATTAAAAATATATTTTTATATGAGATTCAATACAAAAAATAATTAAAATTAAAATTTTTAATTATTTAAAATATTGATTTTTTTTGAAAACAAAAGTTTTTATTTAAGATCAATTTTAGCTTTAAGTGCACTAAATTGCTCTTGAATTTCTTTTCCTTGTTCTAAATTAACTTTTTCTTTTAGAGTTGTTGGTAATTTATCTAATAATTTTTTAGCTGCCATCAATCCTTTGCCTAATAATTTAGCAACTGCTTTAATTACAGCAACTTTTGATGATCCTTCTTGTAATTCACTTAAAACAACATCAAATTCTGTTTGTTCTTTTTTTTCACTTTCTGCTGATGTTGGAGCCGCGCTAGCTAATGAAATATCAAAATGAGCTTGAATTGCTTTAACTAATTCATTTAATTCTGAAATGTTCATTTTTTCAATTGCTTTAATGATGTCTTCTTGTTTAATTTCCATGTTTTTAACCTTGATTTTCTTTGTTTTTAATAATTTCTTTTAAAGATAAAATAATTTTTGTTAATGGAGATAATAGTAACATTGCAAAATTTGCTACTAATTCTTGATGTGAAGGTAATTTTGCCAACAAAAGTAAATCTTCTTTTGAAATAATTTTGT
>Ga0210059_1006775_pt1 | contig 18315 bp, 17 predicted proteins | sample Ectturendosymbi2_FD_188042 | JGI IMG/M metagenome (GOLD analysis project Ga0210059, IMG submission 188042) | Ecteinascidia turbinata endosymbiont from Florida, USA - Sample 2 (SPAdes) (version 2) | ecosystem: Host-associated > Tunicates > Ascidians > Unclassified | place: Key West, Florida... | reverse complement strand
CCTTAAGCAGAGGATTAATAGTTCGACTAGTTCGTCTGCTTGCTGCTTTTATGCTTCTGCTGTCGCTTACATAAAGCTGCACAAAATTCTTCTGTTCGAAAGCACTTTTCACTTTTAAAAGACTACTGTAAGATGTAAAAGTAACTCCCACTTCAAACTTATCCATTGCCATAATCAATGTCTATGATTCTGCCTTCTGCGAAAATAATGTGTATATTTTACCTTACCTATGTATATCTCCCGCTTACTTGCACATCTTACAGAGAAGTGTTTTAGACGCTCTGTACAAACCTATCGCATGCATTTTATGCTGTACATTTATGGCTTAGCAAAAACACTGCAATGCATAGGCCAACAAGACTAACCGACCCTGTGCTGCGCTCAGATTAAGTGAGCGTAGAGTCTAAAATATTGTTCGCATTTTCACTCAGCGTCAGCCTTTTAATTGGCACACCCTGCTATGGCTTTTTACAGTTATGTACAGATACACCATTGGGGTTTCTGCTCCAAGCTGCACTCCAGTCTACACCAATGAGTGAGCCAATATTATTCTTCCGAAACGACAATGTTATTTCGCAACAATGCGCTATCCGCAACAGGATGCTCTTCTCACGGGATGCTCTTCACTCTCACTGCTCCTTATAACTCTTAACCTAGTCGCAGTCGCACCGCTGCACACCACTGCTTCCACCAATCACAGTGCACCCTGATGAGAGTGCCGTACGGCTAGCCCCAGAAGTTCGCCTAACGGTGCCGTACAGCTAGACACCGCCTAATGATATAATAATCCAATAGATAGCGCCACTATTAATTTCATGACAGAAAGATGAAAATGAAACAAAAGCACAATCAAAACACATTGAAATACACTAGTAATAAAAAAGTTTCAAATATCAATTTAATTGAACTTTCAACTTAATGAATGCAACTCAAAAAATTTGTTCTTGTTTTTCATCGGAGAGTTGTTGGATACAAGATATGATTACTGTAAAACCAAACTGCATATAATCATCAGTGATGGAGTCTCGAGACTTGGTGTCGGTCTCGAGACCCATTTTTGCGAGTCTCGGTCTGGAAGGTATCAGGTCTTGTCTCAGTCTCAAAGGCTACAAGTCAAGGCACTTTGAATATTACAAAGAAATGGTATAGTAAAATTTATATAATTCAACAACTTTTGTTTGTTGTCTTTGCAGGTAAGAAACAACCAAAACAGGCCCAAAAAATGCTAAAAATTTGAAAAAAATTCTACTTAGAAGTGATGACACTTTTTCTTAAAAAAAATCAGCAAAATACACCAATTTTTGAAGTCCCGAGTCTCAGTCTCAGGATTTTTGATGAAGTCTCGGTCTCGAAGTTTTAACCAGGTCTTGATCTCGAAGGTTATGGTCTCGACTGCATCACTGATCATCATGTTTTGTATTTTGGAACTTATGTTACTAAATGCTGTTATAGTTGCTTGAATGTTAAGGCTGAAATCTGCACAAGACAATGATGAGATTGACTAAAAATTTAATTTCATTACACGCATCTGCTCAAGAAACTGTATCTAACAACCGAACCCTGACCAAAACCTAAGCAACTCCGCACACACTGAGGTGCACAACCTATTGAACTTTCTTCAAGAATATGCTTTGACAAGAACAGAGCTGTGGAGCTGTTGTAAAAATGACACAACTCCGGTTACGGAACTGTTCTGTTCATGAAAGTGGCTCCGGCTCTAGCTCCGGAGCTGTGGGTTTTCATGTTTGTAAGCTCCCGAGTCTCTTTTTTCATGGCTCCGGATCCAGCTCCGGCTTCTGTTTGTTTTCACACATTAATATTTTCAATTGTCTGGGTGTGCCTCAAGTTGAATAATGAAATATATGAAGTAGGCTACACAAAACTGAGAGAATGTACCAAACATTTTTAAGTAGTTTAATGTGGTTTTTTTTTACAAGCAGCGCTCTTGCCATGAGGATATCAGCGAAAAAACACAATCACAGGTTTAGACGATTCAGAGAACAGTTACTAGCAGAAATGCAACTCAAAGATAACGGCAATATAAACGATTTCTGGAAAGACAGTTGCTGGTTTAGCCATCAATACCTGAGGATCTTTTGTTATTTCTTATGAATAGAATCAAGAAAATGGTTGTTCCGAAAACTACATTTGTGTCCGAGCATTTAAACACAGACCAGTTTTAATTGACGAAGTAAGTGTTTTTCACTCGTTGCATGCTTTGCCTGTTGTAGTCTTGGCAATTCCACCTAACAGCGCTGCCCGGGCAAACCATGCAAAGAGCGCAAAACACATAGTCGATTACCTCTCTCATGTGTTTTTTTAACATGCACACATTTGCATTAACACAAATGCGATAGTTTAAAAGCCTTTTGTTCAATGAAATAGTATGACTTCTAGCAAGAAGTTAATCGTTTACTTTTAAAACAGATGAAAACTTCTGGTTTCTTATCTTTGGCTAGCAGTGATGAATCACAAAGTGAAGCACATTTTGACCTGCAACGCTTAGGAGAAAATAAGACAGGTTACCATGCTAAAAACATAGAATTTTTTCCACAGGTGAAAACTTCACACATTTGTTTGCATTGCTTTTTTATACCCTCCTGATAATGTGCTTCTGTGCAAACCAAAGCTAGTTCGCTATTAGTTATAACTTTCATGTTATGCTACTGCTAGTGCTTATAAGCGTAATGTTTCCTTGTGAATTTTGCCAGTAATCTAGTAAACCTTGCTAGTAAGCCTGATGGTTTCTAATAAAAATTCCTACTTTAATATGGTGTGCTGTGCATTTCATCCTTACATCTGCAATGGTATCATATCTTAAACATACTGACTATCGAAAGTAAAATGTTGTGGTACAACGTTTTTCGTACTTCTGCAACAGTAGTTTTTAACCATTTTGCTGAAGGGAGCCAAATCTAGACCTACGATTTGCTACAGTACAAGTCAATTGACATGTTTTGTTTTTTGCACTAACGAAGTCTGTTACACAAAATATTAGAGGTGTTATAGTCAAATGGGGTAAAAAATAACCAAAAATTTAAAGTTTGCAATACCTCTAAAACAAGCTAAGGTATTTTCTTGTTTTTTTGATAGAATTTAGTCCCCATGCCAAAGTATATTGTGACATTCAAATTTTTTTGTTATCTTTTCCCAAAGAAAAATTATAATAAAAAAACGCTAGTTTTTTTTTACCTAGGCGAAAGGGTAAATAAACTTTTTCCGGGTAAAAAAACAGCTTTTTCATCCAGATTTGGTTGTATTCTGTACATTAAAAGTAGTCCACATTTTTGCACAAACATTTAGCCTTAATGTAGACTTGCAATGATTTATTCACAGCATGCTTTCATGCAAAAACAAGAGATTACAATGATCACTTCAGTTCAAGCAGTCTGGAGCAGGTCATCGGTAATATTTCCCAACCTTCCGAGGTTAGCAAACTTTTTGGACACAGTGCTCTCCCTTAAAAATTATACAATCTGGACCATGAAAGCAATACTTAATGCATGGAAGAGAATATCTTTCACAGTGGGCCAATCCCACAACAAGCGACTTGGTTGTAACAGTTGTACTCTCACTTTTGTGCAAAAAGTTTATTTCCATACTTAGTGTTTTATCATCGACATCTTCAAAGAAAACTTTTTAAAGTTGTTCCCAGTAGTCGGCTTTAAGGCTTGGTAAAAAAACAGCATGAATTTTCCCATATTTACTCCTTAATAATTTTTATGTCTTCAGTTTCACTCTTATATGTAGTACTTAGGAAATTTTAACTGATTACTTAGTGGTACATTGGTAGCTGGTTCAACAAACAAGCTCCTAATCTAATTCGACTTTCTCTTTCAACTTGCCTTTCTTCTGTTTCTCACTTTGTACTTAAAAAAATCTTTTGTCTGTAATGACTTTTCCATACATAAATATTCTCTTTTTTGGAGAGTGAAATTTCAGCTGGCCTGCTTTTAGACCTGAAAATAGCCTCAAGGGATGTTTCACTGTCTTGAGGTGTATACATGTGTCAAAAATATTTTTTATCTGGTGAAGAAAATCTTTGCATTATTTTAATCTAACTAAATGTATCTGGTTCTATCAATTGCTGTATGCAGTTAAATACTATTTTTTCTTGTATGGCTCTTAAAGGTAACCTGCTGTAGTGCGATTCCAGCAAAAAAGAGTCCTATGAACCTGCCATTGTTTTTAGCCACACAGTACTACTGTGATGCAGTTCAAAAAATGCAATTATGATGCAGTTTCATCACCACTGTTTTGTTACTTTCTGGACTAGACCCCGGTTTCTTCAACTGGGGGTCATGAAAGCTTTGGAATAGGAGCATGGGTGTGGTAGCAACACACTGTTGAAAATCACTATAATTGCAAATTAAGTTTTTGCTGTTTTTTGGCTTGGACTGTGAGGTTAGCTGAGATGCAAGTATCACAGGGTTCCCACGGTCATGGAAAATCATTGAAAATCCTGGAAAAATAAATTTTCCTAGAAAGTCATGGAAAAGTTATGGAAAATTGATAAACATTTGAAAGTCATGGAACAATTAAAAAAATGTAAAAATTTGGACAGATGAAAAAGGACCAAAATTTTAAAAATTTTTCAATGTTTGAAACAGATAATCTTACAATTTAAGTCCTTTGCTTTACCTATGCCATCGGCAATAGACTCTGGTGATGTTTAGCTTTTTGGCTTTTCTGCCCAAATCACTTGAAGTTTGTTTGTAGACTGTGCATTGTACTTTGTTTGATCATCAGCACTTTTATTTTTAAGTTTGCAGTTTAATTGGAAATCCACTTGGTATATTAAAGATTTATTGATTGGCGAATACCATATCTCTGAATATCAATTTTGGAACTGCATGAAGAATGCAAATTATGCCAAGCTTTGGGAAGTTTTCCAAATTATCTTTACGCTGTCTCATGACCAAGCTGCTCTTGAGAGGGGTTTCTCGAAACTTATGGTGGAAAACATGAAAGAGGAATCATTAACTGCTAGTCGTTTTGTGTGTGACACAGTGAAAAGCAGTGCTGTTCATTTCAGTGAAATTCAATTAACCCCCAGATTAAAACGAAATGTTCGAGCAGCAAGGATGAGATATCAATTACATTTAGAAGATCAAAGAAAACTCACTGCTGAAAGTGAAAAAGCTAGAAAGAGGAAAGTTGTACAAGATAAAATCCGTTCAGTTGAATCTGAAAGAAAGTTATTAAACGAAAGCATAGCATCTATGAGCCAAGAGGCAGATGCATTAGCCGTGCAAGCTGAAAAAAAGCTGTTTTATTTTCCTGGCTAAGTCCAATGTTTTTTGACAAAAAATTCATGAAAGCAAAGCAAATGAGCAAAGTCTTTGCAAACAAGCACACAGTTTGAAGGAGAAGCTAATGTTCATGGAATAAATAAAATTGGAAGTAATTAATCGGATTGACTGACAACAATTCAATAAAATTAGGGCTAGTTTTCTTTAAATTGAAAAATAACATTTACTTACTGCTGTAAAAGGTTACAAGCTGTATTAGCCAGGCCACACTTGATCTTAAAAAGAGCTTTCACAGCATGGGCGAAATATCTATAATAAGCATCATAATTCTTTGATTGTTGCTAGGCAATGGTTGCAAAGTTAACTTTTCCTAAGCAAGAAATAGTTGATGATGACGCTAGGTTTGCTGTTGAAACGTTCTGCAACTTTTTGTTGACTTAATATTTCTGCTAACATGATTCTACTCCCAAATCTACAGTATATTGTGCAAATATGTTATGTTTTAAGACAAGGTGTGGCCAAGTTGATACATCAGTTAATTAGAGATCGACCGATATATCGGCCGATATTTGGGTTTTACCGATATATCGGTATCGGCCAAAACGGCCGATATTATCAGCCTCAACATGAGTTGACAAAAAACTGTTATATTCCTCACGCATCCAGACAACTTGCGCAAGAAAGCACAACGAAGCAAGTCAAGACAGTTATCTTACAACAACGCGGTGCAGAAGTCCAATTGATGCCTAGTTTAGCGCAGATTAATTTAAAAAAGCTTGCATGAAAAATGAATTGCGTTATGTTAAGCAACATTTATGGCGTTATGAATATGGTTACAAATGCAATCGTTACTCATTAGCGACGACAACTGTCGCTATGAAGCAGTTGCAAGTAACATTTTAAAAGGATTTTACTTTTCTTAACTTGATGTATTAGGCTATAAGCGCGCTGGTTTGTACTGTACGCAAGCTAAAACATGTGTTCGTGGGTTAACTTAATCGACATTTTCCACGAGGCATGATAATGATAATTGTGATCTCACAATTCAAGCTGTTGCAAACATGAAACCAGCGTTTGTGGATGTGGCACACAAGCTATGGGAGCGCTGCTCAAACATTTCACAAATCCATTGAAGTGATGATTTGTCGCTCGGTCTGATAGCAGCACGGTAGTCAGTGTTCATTGCTGCATCACAATTGCTGTTGTTCGTTTGTTGAACACGATCAGCAAAGGCAGTGTTTGCAACGCAAGTTAAAAGCACAGTGTTTGTATTTGGATCAGAACTACCACGGCATTATTGCACAATCATCACTGTAGGCTACAGTACTAGGTGAAAATGCAGATAAACTTTGCTTTCTGCATGACAATCCTAAACTGTTGATATGGAACTACTGAGAATTGACAAATCAGTTGAGGTATTTTTTATTTCATACCAATGCCAGTACTTCAGTTGCAGGAACTAATGGAACTAGTTTTTCTTTTTTAAGGACATCATGCAGTTATTTAATGTAACATTACATCAAAATTCCAAATTTGGTTCTTTAAGACTTGGATTGACTTTTCAAATTGAAAACCCACTGAGTTGAAGAAGAGTCTGAAAGCTTGATTTGTGAAATATATACAAAAACAAAATTTTACAAGATTTATGTAGTAACTGTTAACAAACATACTATCAAAGACTAAAAAACTTACTACTGTTATGAAAGTATTTTCATTTTTGGCAATGGTTAATTAAATACAGTGTTGTACTAATTTTAACCTCCTTAACTTGATGCTCCATTTTGCACATCCTTTTCATTGTTCAGCATCTTTCAACTTTCAAGCACTGTTTTTGCTTTTTTGGATTTAAACATTGTAGGCAATTCTCTTACATTCAGTGTTCTGTTCTTATTGCTTTTTTATTTTAACATTCTTTTTTATTCATGGCACTGTGTTTATTCATTGTAAACAGTGTATACTATGCTAACAAGTTAGGCTAATCAAGTATTGAAAATACTGCAATTTCAAAAATTCTAGCTTATAAATCCTGATTTTTAAAGTTTTGAAAAAAAACGTAAGACATAAAATACATCATATCTTTGATAATGAAGCAGAAAATAAGATTTAAAAATTTTGGAAATATTGGTATCGGCCCACGGATGGCCGATGAATTGGTATCGGCCTAAAAAAATCCATATCGGTCGATCTCTACTGTTAATCCAATGTTCATGCAATAAAATGTTTTCTACTTGAGATTCTTGAGATACTAAATGCTTTCCCACCTGAATAAAAATCACGTTTTATCCATCTTTTTGTAGCCTCAGTGAAGTTTCTGAATAGTGGGATGTATACTTTGTGCAGTGTTGCTGCACGCGCTTATCTTTTATTATTACCTTGCAACATTGGCAACCAAGTGTGATAGTAAGATATGGAGTTTTGTCAATGCTTTGTGACAGAGAGGTTGATAATAGTAAGATACGTACTGTATCTTGTAAATACTGCGTGACAGCGACACTACAACAGTAAGCTTAATAATGAAGTGCAGCGTTTATTTTTCTGCAAATTCTTTTTGTAGCCTCAGTGAAGTTTGTGAACAGTAGTATGTGCAGTGTTGTTGCATGTGCATATTTTTTGCTATTAGCTTACAACATTGACAGCCAAGTTTGATAGTCAGATAGGGATTTTGCGAATGCTTTGTGACAGTGAAGTTCATAATATTAAGGTGTGTACTGTATCTTGTAAATACTTTGTGACAGCGACACTACAACATTAGTATTGCTTATAATAGTGAATAGCAGCATTTAATTTTTATTTCTCTGTAAATTCTTTTCTCTGTGTTACTATGTACAGTAGTTTTTTTTTCTGACCAAAATGAAATAAAACCAAACATTACCAAAAAAGCAAAACAGTAAAATTATACAGACCATGATGGAGTACCGCCATTGTGTGCATGTTCAACCAGGCACATAGCACCCCCAAATGGGGTTGGGCAGACAGAGGTGAAGACAGATTACAAAAAGGTTTTACAGTAATACATAAGCGTTGGGTGCATGAAAAATAAACAAAATGAGGTTAGTCAGGATGGCTGAAAAGGGGAGCAAAACAATAGTGCACAGAGGCTTTAAAGAAAGCATAAAAAACATAACGAAGACAATAAAGCTCACATAAAACACAGACATTTGGAAGGTGATGGCTATACATTGAAGAGAGGCAAGTGACGAGCAGGGACACTGGTTAATGCACTGATGGTGGCTAAAATCCGATCAAACTTGCACACAGACCAATATGCTGGCGGTGTTCCCTCTGACCACGGCCAGAGACAGGTGCTGGTGGAGCCACTGTCGCTCCTTAGGGTTGCCTGAAATGTCAACGAGTTTCTTTGTGAGACAGCTCAGTACAGGTAACTTAGCATGCCATTGGCTAATCATGAGAAGAACGGTAATATTTTACTTTGAATACTTTCAAACGCAATGTTAGCAATTGCGTATCTTGCTGACTCTCTTTTAAGAACTCTTGATGACGTTCTCCCATGTCAGTTTTGTGCCCTATTTAGGGGATCTGTTTTTAGTTATTTTGCAATTATCGGCACCTAACACTTTTTTATTTTGCTCTAGCAGTTGAATGATAAATATTTGGTAATTATATTGCTATAATTGGCAATGCAGGTAGCTGGTTGATATTGATAGCAATGTTGGTTTGGTTTTGAGATGCGACACAGCTAATACGCAGGGAGAAAGTTTGGGAGAGTTGGATCCCATTAGCGCAACATCAGCTATTTTTAATAAGATTGTTACCAGTTTGCAAGTGTAAGTATCATTTAAACACGCATGGAATAAGTGTAACAAATGTCATGGAAAAAGTGTCATGGAAAAAGTGACTCGTTCTTTACATCGTTTTGTAAACATTTCATATATCAGGGGAGATGGTGCAGTGCAACTTGTAACTGAATCATGCTACATTGCCATTTTTAAGTAATCCATATCTATCTGAAAACATTTCATTACATTTCAGAATGACGTCTTTGCACTTTTTGACAAAGAATTGCTCAATTAAAAAAATGAAAAAATAGTAGTAGTCAAGGGCAGATCCAGCCAGTAAGGTTAGGAGGGTGGGCGATTTCAATAATATTTGGTAGTCAATACTCATTATGGGCTCACTAATATAAGAGAGATCAAGTGTACTTCACAACACTGCTGTGACAAAATGGCCTTTTATTGCAAGTGCTGTTTTCCAAATTGTACAAAATCATGGTGAATAAAGTTACCTTCATAGGTTTTAAGGTGTGATCACCCTAATTACCACCCCTGTATCTGCACTTGGTGGGAATGCCACAATCACAGAAAATGTGGTGTGCCTATATTTGGAGGATAAGAATATGGTTATTTATTCATGTCATTATGTTAATTTCTTGTTCTTAGGTGTCAAGCGACACTATGCTGATTGCAGGTTTGAAAGCATACAATACTTCCATGCACTGTGCAGAGCTAATGATGCCTACCCCACGGGTGAAACATACTCTGAAAAGGTTATGTTGTCTGATTTTTTATTGAATGTACTCATCAATTTATAATTGCTAAAGTGAAACAACCAAATTTTTTTAATTTTGAAGCATAGCGCATGAATGTGATTCTGAATTAATCACAACACCTAAGATGGAATTATTTTGCAGTTGCACATGCAGGAAATTTTTAGGTCAAAATAAAGTCAAAATTTGTAAATTGTAAAGTCAAAATTCTATGTTTTTAGGTCAAAAAAGTGGTTGCCCTACTTCTGACATATCCATCAATTGTGCAACTACTATTGGTATCATGACATTGGCACCATAAGTGTGAATGACATACAAAGAAAGAAAATAATGAGAAAAACCTGATAATGACAAATGAAAGGGGTATGGCAAACAGAAACTAAATAATCCCAATATATTCAATTGAGCAACACATGATATAGAAACACAAATGTTAAGTCGTATACATAACAATCATTTCCATAACTTAAATGATTGTATAGGCAAGCAATGCAATAATTGCAGGTGAAGAGTTGAGCTTGAGGTGACAACAACCAACGTCATTGAAAAAAATTGCCTCAACTTTCAAATCACAGCTTCAAGAAAGTGACTGGACTGTAGCAGTAGCCAAAAACGTGTTTGTGGTTAACTGGCCCATGAATACCTGCCAGTAACGGCCATTTTAGCAGCTCATGCCAATTGCTGCAGTTTGGCCACCCCTGTTATAGTAGATGTGTTTTGCATTGTTGGTTAGATTTTACAGTATAAGTTTCTTATCACTTTTGCAGTAACATTATACTGCAGTACTTCATCCTTGTAATCTTTGAAGTGTGTGGTAATTATTTAGCCCTTGCAGTCAGTAGATTTTGTGCGAGTGTTTCAGTCGAACCTGTCATGAGTGTGTGTTTGTTCTAAAGTGCTCCTACCCTTTCATTTATATATGTGAACTTAATGATGGTTTTCAGCATGTGATTATGATCATCAACTTAATGCCGCTCATGAGTTTCATCTTTTGTTCGTATATTTGGAACACAAGATCAAGAAAATTCTAGATTTGTTGTTGAGATGAATAGCTAATTTCAAACTGTTTAACCCAGAATTGGGTCAGATTTGAAGCATATATCTAAAAGAGTGTTTAATATATGGTTCTAAGTTTTATTAAGATAAATAAAGACAAGCTGTAAGTCGCAATGTAATTTCATGGCAGAAATTGGTGTTTGAGGGTCGAAACTTGCTTCTTTAGCAAAATAAGATTTTTTCGGCAAAAATGCCTTCTGAACATTTTGAGACTGCTATGAAAATATAAATTAACATAGTTGAAACATTTTATTTCGGCCATAACTTCTTCAAAAAACAGCTATTTGGACATTTTATAATAAGATTTTGGCCATTACCTATGGAAAATATCTGCCAACCGTGGTGAAGAGCCCTGATTACTGATGTTGTGGTTAGATTGTCTGCAAGGCGTTCTTCTGAGTTGTAGCTATTTGTAGCACACTCTTCAGTGGTAAGACCAACCAGAAATATGTAATATTATACTGGCAGTACCTATGCATATGTAGATATACCAGAGGGCTACCCTATAGCAGTCAACTGAAACACTGCAGAGAGAACATGACATTGATAGAAAAGATAAATAAACAAAACATCCTGAAAGCACAAAATATAAGATGAAATCAAAATGATTACAAACCATAAAAAAACAAAAGCAGAAACATTTGTAATCAAACAAGAGCTGAAATTTGAAAAATGTGAATCATAAATCAAAGCTATCATGTACTGTAAGTGCAGAGGTATTGAAAAAAGGTACTAATGTAAACTGTGTAAAAGTGACCAAAAAATTAAATTACAATCAGTCAAGGAAGTCATGAGCATAGTTTTAGTGTTTTCCATGTTGCTCATTTAAGGCACACTGAACTTTGCAGCTGCCATGTCAAGTCATTCATAACACACCCACTATGCATGAGCCACTAATGTAGCTTTTCATAGTCAAACATGCCACACACTAAGAAAAGGCCAGGAAAGAGTCAGGTTCTAATTTTGTAATGCTTTACTTTTTGTTTTGTGTCACTTAACACCTTAGAGCCTAAACACAGCTCAAATACAGTTTTCTGTGCAGGTAGAGTAGATCTACAAAAATGTCAGCTGGGCATAATGAAGGCCCTTTGACTAGTTGTAGGTACAGTGACTTTACGAACAAGAAGGTTTTGTCTAATGGTTTTCCATACAGTGAAGTTTATATTGCAAATCATCCAGGTTTTGGAAAATGTGTTCTGAAAGTCTTTTCAAGTATTTTTGTTTGCCAGCAAAGGTAAGTGGAATGCAACTGTGTTATATTTTCTGTTCATTTTGTTTCATTCTATAGTAATTCCATACCGTGATAGATGTAACCTCCCATCACTTTATGTGTGAAAATTATTCTAACAGACTGTAAACAAGCATGTTCAAGAAATAGCTTTTAGTAAGATTTGCAAAAAAGGTAAATTGTGTAAGTATTTTGAATCTTATCATGCACACTTTTTTCCATGGCATATGAATTTCACCATTGATTTGTTGAACATGGATCAGTTATTTTAAGCAGTTTCAAACTTTTTTAAGAGATCAGGCTTTTTGATTGCTTTAGCAAGGTATCTGTTGTCATGAAGGGCAACCCATGTTCAGAAGAACAATGGAATGTGTCCTGAAATGGAAAAGAATAATAATAATAATATCTTTAAAGCAATCACAAAATCTGAAAGGGTTAATTACTTTTATTAGGTAAAAAAGCACTTTTCACTTTTATGGTTGTCCTTTCCAAAACATGTGAAAAAGTTTGAGGAGATGGAAAAGCTTGTCCAAAGTACTGTTTTTACCAGGGCACAAAGTGAGCAAAAACATGGCACAAAAACATTTGCTAGCATAAAAATGGTCTGCAAAGCCTGTGAGACTGCTTATTTCTTGTTCATACTGAACACAAGTTCAGTTAAATTGTAAAGTAAAATTAATTTAAATTATTCAGACTGTCCTGAAATTCTAGGATTAGGAATGCATTTATCAGAATAAATTGCTGCACACCAACAAATAGAAGGACATCTGGCTTTGCCTGGCCTAAGCCATATATAAAATGTTTTGATAGGATTAAGGTGGGCTGATGAGAAACAAGTAATGTGGTGCAAAAGCCACCAAACTGATTATTGCATATTTAGGTAAATTAATTTGTATTTGTGTAAACTTGGTCACTTACAAAAAATAACCCTTTGCCATCGACAAGCAGTTTTCCATAACTTTTTTCCAAGACGGCATGGTTAACTAGTAAAACATGTTGATGTTTCTGATTTTGAATGAAATTTTATAGCATGCTTTTGAAGCATGTTGTCACAATGGCTAAAATAAGATAATAACCTTGCACTAATTAAAGGTTTGTCTGTTTTGTGAAATTGGCCAGAGAATGCTTGTTGACTCTCTTCAATTGTGAGTTCATTCATTCATGCTTATTTGGGAAGCATTTCAACAGCTCAAAGTGCAATGCAGTGTGAATGTAGTCATGTAAGTGTTGTGATCGGAGGGCCCAGTGACAAGTGTGCCAAGCTTCACACTGGTAGCAACTAACAATGCAGTTCACACACTATGCAAACTTCATTATAACTTTTTCATGCCACATATATATCCCGTATATACTCACATATAAGCCAATCTTGCATATAAGCCGACTCTTAGAAAACTGCCCCAAAATGAGGTATTTTGCAAAAACTTGCATATAAGCCTAACCCCAAAATACCATGGTGTGTTGTTTGGGCTAACAACAAAAGTGCATCAACATGCAATGCACTGACAAAGGTTCATTATCAAAGCATTTGCTTAGGAAACAATAGTACCGGCAAGTTAATGAAAAGAGTCTGATGTTACAAAAATTGATATTAAAATTGAGTTGCAGTTTGTCAGAATTAGCTTTATTTAGTGCAGTCTCAATTTTTATGGCTGATGTATGACTGAATCGTAATATTATCGGTTATATTGCGTGATCTGAGATCGCTCATTGCCGTAGCCTGAAGAATTCCAAGTTTAATCGCGAAAGTTTATCATCGATTACGATAAAATTGGTAATGTAATTAATTACATGTCATGTCATTTTAGGTCAGTTTAATCGATTGCGATTACTAAAAAAACTGTAATCGATTATGATTGACAATTACGATTACCCCATGTCTGATTGTGACCTCACTTGCAAGTTACTGCGACTGCAACCCTCCTTGAATAGCCTTGCCAAGAACAGCCTGGGTCTAGTTCAGTGTTCCCTCTAAGTTTTTGTAAGTCGGCTGGTGTCCAAAAAGTGCCGTCAAGATCAAAAGAAACTTAGACGCCCTTTGTATATTTTCCTAAAATGCGTCCATTTTTACCGAAAATATATTTCATCAACCATTTGTAGTGAATGTCCAAAAAAAAAGAAAAAATAGCCTTCACTTTTTCCAAGACGTACACGAACACATGCAACATTTTTTGATGAACGACCAAAAAATCGGGCGTCACATTCATCAGGCAATACATGAAATGAGCACTATGCAAACTTCCTTCACAAATGTGAACCTTTTCTCTCGGACAGGGGTTGCCCTGCGTACGGTCCTGAATGACTGTTCTTGTCTTTGTTGTTCATTGCTTACTGTCGTACTAAACCAGTTGTTTTCAATCTTTTTTGTACCGCGACCCATCACAACAACCCACTCTAATCCAACGACCTCCATTTAAAACTCGAATAAAACAAATGTAATACAGCTGTGTACATAAAACATACTGGCAGTGGCGTACACAGAAGATTACCAAGGGGTGGGCAAAGTTTCGTCACAATCGTGTGACGTCACGAATCAACTTGGAGTCCGGAGGCACGTCCCCGGGAAAATTTTGCAAAATTACACCTAAAAATCCACATTTTTGTGCCTTCTGGAAGCAAGTTTTAGTATAATGCTTTTACGAGACTTATTAGCCGGTGAGACAGAAAAAACTGAACTTTTTTTGTCTGAGGCTCATGAAATAAACCTATATGCGTGCTTGAATGTTATAAGTTTTGGACATGTATCGCTTATCGAAGACGCTTATTGAAGTTTGTGGGCTCAAATCTCACGTCAGCCAAAGCTTTTTTCTGGTGTTCATTGTTACCTGTGTTAAGTTACTTAACAGTCACGTGTGAAGCAATTTTATCAGCGAAAGAATGAAATCGTGAAATGAAAATCAAGCAGAGGAAACGTCGCAGTTTGTTGGTGCGCTAGTACTGAAAATGTGTCCAGATTCCAAGCATTTTAACAAAATGCAAAGTCAAGGGCTTCGCAATGGGCCCGAAAGAACAACAAAGATTTATGGACACACGAAATTGTAAAAATGCGGCCAGAGCATGTTTCATAAACCTTGCAAGCGGAGAACTTACGAAATGCGTCTCAATTTCACAGCAAACAGCTTCGTTTTTGGACGCATAAATTGTGAAAATGTGCCCAGAATTTTTTCTTGTAAACCTTGCAAGCGGAAAACGTCCAAAATGCCTCTCAAATTCATAGCAAACAGCTTCGTTTTTGGACGTATAAATCATTAAAATTTGCCCAGAATTTTTTCTAGTAAACCTTTCAATCGGAGAACTTCCAAAATGCGTCTCAACGTCACAGCAAACAGCTTCGTTTTTGGACACAGAAATCGTGAAAATGCACCCAGAAATATTTCTTGTAAAGATTGCAAGCGGAGTACTTCCAAAATGCGTTTGAACTTAACGACAAAAAGCTTCGTTTTTGGACGCACAAAATGTGAAAATGCGCCCAGAATTTTTTGTTTGAAACATTGCAAGCGGAGAACTGGCAAAATGCGTCTCAACGTCACGGCAAGAAGCATCGTTTTTGTACACATAAATCGTGAAAATGCGTCTGAACTTTTTTTACCGCTCACTGCTCTATGCACTTCCTGCGACCTGAGCATGGCTTAAATCGGGAAAATGACCCGCACATCTTCGAAAAAATTACGATATTGTGTCCTGTAAAATTTTTTTCTGTGAAGGAAAATGCGTCCAAATTTTGCGTGTGCCGGTTTTCAACATTTTTGTCGGCTGTCGTCCAAAAAAAGTGCCGAAAGTGCCGTTTTTATCGGCTTAGAGGGAACACTGGTCTAGTTTAACTGCCTCCGCACCAGTGTTGGACGTTTTTGCTCCTGCTTACAGAAATCAGGTATGGCCCCTTCTGCAGCTTGTGAATGTGGCACAGAACAGACTGTTGACCATGTTGTCCTCTATTGTCCAATCCATTGATCTCCCCATTGGAGTGCATGGTCTGACGGTTCTGGAGAATGAGACAATCAAATGGCTGCTCAACACCTGGCCTGAGATCTAGTGTGGCCTAGCAGTGGATTGAAAGAACTGCTCATACGATGATGATGATGGGATGTAGAACGTTGCAGAAAACTAATTTCCATTGGTAAAGCTGGGCATTGACAGAGTGGTAGTTGACAGCATTTTATACGATAGTCTTTAGCACTTAGTAGTGCACAGAGCAAAAAACTTTTAATTTAACTTATTAAATCTCGTTGATGGGAGCACTGCTACTGCAATCCTGGCTTTCCCAAGTTTTCAACATAGTGACAGTGCCAAATCTGCCCTTAGTCTTCTTGTATAATGCCTTGCTAAAGGATTAACAAATGGTTGCTGTTTTTTTTACTTGAGATGAAAATGTAGGCAACAGGCTGTAAGATATGTTACAAGCAAATCTAAAGCAAACGGGAGCTTGCAGGTTAATATGATTTTTTCATAAAGCTTGCACTTGGTTCTGTTGTCAGATGAAATATATCCAATTTTCTTCCTCTGTTATCATTACAATGCAACATGAAAATTGCTGTAGTTTGATTGATTGGTCAAAGAATGGATGTCATGAAAAATGTGTTTGTACCAACAGCTAAGAAGCCCGTCGGTTACTTCTCGTTTGGTTTTCATTTTTCAAGTTCATTTGGTACAGTAAAAGTATTTTCTGTTTCATCAGTTTTTTATATGATGATCAGCGCATATTTGTTGTATAGTTGTGTTGTTTGACTTGACCCACCTAAAGAAGCATAATGATAACAATGTACATTTTTGACAAAAAGTCACTTCCAACATATGAATCACCCCACACATTTTCCAAAAATAGCTTCAAACATAGAATTAAGTTTTTGCTATGCCTTAGTTTTCTTTATTCGGAATTGTTTTCTTTGTTTTCCTTAGTTTTCTTCATTCAAAAAGTGTTTGAAGGCAGTTCCAGTGCATCCTATTGTATCTCTTTGGAAATCATGCAATAAGTCGTTGTAAACAGGTCAGCAAAAAAGCTTGAAGATGAAATAAACTTACTAGCCAAAGTGAAGCATCCGAACTTAATCAAGATCTTGGCATTTGTGATGGAGTCGCAACACCTGTGTCAAGTGCTTGAACATGCTCTTTATGGCGATGTTCGTGATGCTGTCAGGCGTCTTACTATACCGTGGCCTCTCAAAACTCGCATATCTCATGAAGTAAGTTCTGTTCCATTTGTTAAACTTAAGCTGCATGCTGAGATAATTCGGGTATGGTTTTTAATGCGACGAAGTGCACTAAAAGTACGCTCTGCCTCAAAAGTAGTACAGGGCAATGCAAAATACATGCGCAGCAAACACGTTAAACTCGGAAATAAATTAGCTGAATTTTGGTTTTCCGCAAACAGTATCAAAATAGCTTCAGAATGAGACTGTTTAAATCATTGCTTGTCAAAAATTTATGCAATTTGCCGTGGGACTGTTCCTTGTTTACATCGTGTTTGAAAAAGTCACATAAAGTGGAGATGGTGCTTCTCTGTGCAGTGCAACTTACAACTGATCCAAGCTGCGTTGCGATTTCTAAGTCTTCCATCCAGTATCTGTTCAAAATCGTTTCACTACATTTCAGATAAATGTCTTTGTAGTTGTTAGCAAAAACTGCTCAGTCAGTAAACTAAAGATTAACTGGAGTGCCGCGCTCCCGGCCAGAATTGAGGGCGCGCCCTGCTCGTACTCACGTTCTCGACGCCTATGATTGAAAAATACTGTATACTGAAACACCGGAGTCTCCGGAACCGAAAGATATTGAAATGGGAAAGCTCATGGGTTTTCTTTCAGAGGATTTAACCACGTTAAAAATGTATATACTGCTTTCTGATTGTGAGTTCACTTCTCTTGATGTTAGAACTAAGGCAATGCTGTAACTTTTGAAAAAATTATAATATTATTTTTCTGCAGCTTTCCCTTGGTATGTGCTTTCTGCATTCTTATGCACCAGAACCTATTGTCCACACAAAGCTGACAGCAAGAAATGTCCTTCTGGATGAACAGTTTCATGTCAAGGTGTGTGTTTTATTTGCAATGAATTGGTTGAACTTTTCATGAAAATTAGTGTTAGTGGCATTCATTGGTTAAACAATTATATAGGACAAATTCAAAAATATTACAACTGACGTTTATCGCGACTCGATAACTTTTATGCTGTTGCGATTTACGGCCATCAATCATAGAGAGAAATTAGTTTCGTTTCAAGAGCTCCTCTCATTTATGACCAATTCTGGATTGAATGTGTCCTTGCATATTATTTGGTTTAAG
>Ga0210059_1006773_pt1 | contig 18320 bp, 15 predicted proteins | sample Ectturendosymbi2_FD_188042 | JGI IMG/M metagenome (GOLD analysis project Ga0210059, IMG submission 188042) | Ecteinascidia turbinata endosymbiont from Florida, USA - Sample 2 (SPAdes) (version 2) | ecosystem: Host-associated > Tunicates > Ascidians > Unclassified | place: Key West, Florida... | reverse complement strand
ACTAGACTGGCCGATCCGTTTGAGCCATTGAACAGCTCTCTAGCGCAATCGGCGGAGGAGCTAGGGTGTTGGTAAGGCAACCGAAAACTGCTGTTTTTTAGGCCGAAATCGAAGTACAAATATATCATAGGCCGGCAGCCAATGAGTTAAAGAGAATTTTATCTTAGCTCCACTATTGGCACGCAAATCTGAGAGTTTCTTTAAAATCTTCTTTGTCATTAATTTCGTTCAGGTCAGCTAAAAATGGATCTCTTATCCGTCCAGCTGTTTTTGCACGCACTACCAGTTCTTGCCTCTAAGGTTATAGTGTTACAGGGCTACCATTGATTTGGACTCAAAAAAGGATGACCAGAAAGAAAACATTCATCAGCATATTTTTTTATTTAAATCTCAGCATAAGTGTAAAAATCATGTATAAGACTTTGACTGTAATAAACTAACAGATGAATACGTCAGCCTCATACAACCTATCAACACAAAAAGTTCAATTTTTACAAGGTGGTCCCAAACATTTGGCAATGGAAGTAGGAACAAAATTCTAAATCATTTGTTGCTTCAACTCACTTTCTGAATTATTGCTGAAAATAAGATAAAATAAGGACACAAGTCTAAAATAAGTACATTTCCTAGAAGTAAGTAGGCTACAATAAAGTTTTCTAAGAAAGTCCCCTTCATACAAAGGAGAAATATTACATATAAGGACGGTATGGTAGCCCTGGTTATAGCGAACATGTGCTTATACTAAGAGATGGCTAAGTAGTTTTTCTTATGTTCTGTTGACTTTTGTATTTGTGAAGTAACAATAACGATTGACAACCAACTTCAGCCATGTAACAAAGACCTTTGATAGCGCCATGATGCTTTTGCTCAAAACGGCCAGGTAAGGTGGACTACTCAGGAATACAAAACAGCAAATAGTCAAAGGAGTGGTTTAGCATTAATGTGGACATATTTTCAAACTGTTCATCACTCTGAATTTGAGTTTTTTTGTCGATTGATGGACCCCCAAAGATCTATTTTTTCAACCCCTGGTGGTCCACGGACCCCACTTTGAGAACCACTGGTCTAAGGTATACAACTTAGTATTGCCTGAGCATATCAACTGGTGCTTGGTTAGTGATGATTTTTGTGTTGTGTATTATTATTACCTTTGTCGTACAGCTCATGAATGAGAGATCAGCACAAATATGTTAGATCAATTCACTGATATGATTATTATGTTTTTCTGAGCTGTTATATTGCCAAGTGATTAACTTAAAATCTTTAAAAATATTTGTGTAACCCAGCTTGTGTTTGATTTGCAATATAGTATATGGTGCACACTGATAAACAAAGTGTATTGTTTTTGAATCAAGGCACTGATGTCTTGATGAAGTTGGTATCCTGATTCCTGATTATTATTTTTAAGTGTAGGGTTTGTTGTCCTTCAAAATGATGACCAAGGTAAAGGCATCACCTGCAAGTGAAATATTACTTGAAGCATCAAGCAGTGGGCAAGAAAATACTGTTAAGAAACCTGGGCTTAAAACACCTACATTAAAGCAGGTAATTGAAGGATTGCAAGGTGTAATGGTGCAGTGTACCTGAAGTATGATTTATTATTCACATTGGTTAATTTGTGAGACTTGTAGATGTTGAGAACTACACATAATATTTTTCATTTGAGGTTTGCTCTAAAGGTGTAATATTGCCTTCATTTACCTTACGTTTGTGCTTGCACAAAGTTGATAAAAATAATTATATACTGTAAGTCTGTTTGTGTTATTGGAAATCTGGCTCTCTTGTTTCAGGGTAACATTGTTGAAATGTTTGGAAGAAAACGTAAAGTTAATGCCTCCACGGATACATTGGGAAACATCTTTAAGTCAAAGAAACTTTCTCACTTAGATGCCACATCCACTTGTTTGAGATCATCCAATGAAACAGTGCAGTTAGATTCCAAGTGCAAATTAGATGCCCTGCCAAGTGATAAAGAGAATATTTTGCCATTAGCAAGTTTCACATCAGTGAATGATCAAAGAATCAACTACTCTATGAAAACTGTAAGTATTACAAATTTTTGTATGAAAGGGCATCTGTAGATACAGCAATATCACAAGTATTGCCATTGTTACTAGTATATTGACATTGCTCTTTGTCGAATTGACATGTTCTGTAATTGAGCTTTGATGGATTGCATCCAAACAGTTTACTGTTAAACAGTAAATTGTTATCGAACAGTTAGAGGTCAAAATTCTAATAATTTGTCTGTCAACTAAATATTCCCGATGCAGTTACTTTGCTACAAGAAATCGCATGTTAGCATTCACTGTGATGGAGTACTTGTGATTGTGTGTCTTTCGTGTTTTGTCAAATGCTCATCCCACATATATGAGTATGGTATACATTTGCTGACAAGACAATGTTATCTGAGCCATGATTTTTGAAGACAAGAAACAGTGAAAAGGAAATACAGCACTGGGTGATTTATCATCATGATTTAAAGGCATTCTATAGTATTGCCTTGTCAGTGAATTTTCTCATTGAATGTGACATCATATTTCTGGTTGTTTCTTTGTTATAGTTCAAGTATAAATTTTGCTTTCTAAAGCACTACAGTTACTGTTCAAAGCTACAATTTTCAACCATACTTTGTGACTTGTTTAACTAAACTCTTGCTGCATACTAAATCACATTGAGTACTTAACACCTTCAGCGCGGTGTGAATTCCATGCGATTATTCAGTGGGTGAGGGACGGATTTTAGGTTGTTTTCATCCGACAGCTATACTCACAATTGAACAACTCAAAATGTACTTGCCCGATTGAACTCAAATTTTCAGGTAAGATGCATTTTCACAAGAAGATGATTTGTCTAAAATTTGGTTACGAAAGACCAAGCATGTTAAAAGTTATTGTGCCCTACTCAGCAACTACCAAACCCAAATTAGCGCGTTGCCAGCCACGCACACAAACAATTAGTCCGATGCGCTGGGAACAGACCTGGTTGCTCGATTAAAAAACTATTAACTCGCCAAGTTCTTGAGGCACTGAATTCGAATTTTCAGGCAAAATGCATAGCAATCCGAATACAATTCTTGTAAATTTTGGTTGCAAAAACTTTAGTTTTGAAAAAGTTATGGTGCTTCACAATACTACTGCTCAACCCTGCTGAATAGGATAAAGTTTTGTAGCCTACACGCGTCTATAAGTTACGAAACGAATGTACCTAACTCCGAAGCTTTTCGTCAGAATTACTTCAAATTTTCAGAGATGATGAGAATAGGCATGAATATTATATGTGGACATTTTCTGTGCACCAATACAACTAAAAAAAGTTATCCTCATACACGTAACAACTGTCAAGACCGAAGTGTTTTGCAAAAAGTGTTGTGGCCTAGGCCTAGCAAACTGTTGCTGGATACCAAACTGCATAACTAAAAATGTTCTTGCTCACATTTACTGAAATTTTCAAGAATTATGCAGGAAGGTATGGAGAACATTATTGCAAATTTTTATTGTAATGAAATGAGTACAAAGAATGTTAGTGTGTGTTACCAAACAACTGTTTTGCACCTAACTTTTTGGAAAAAGTCTTGTAGCTTAGGCCTAGCAAGACGGCTTTCTACCAAACTTCGTAACTCAAAGTTTTTGGTCAATTTGTATGAAATTTTCAGGATTAATGTGTCTAGTTATTAAGAACATTCGTGGAAAATTTCATTGGCAACAAACAAGTACACGAAAAGTTATCGCGTTGGCGTTTGTATACGTCAATCCGCACCAGGTGTATCCGATTGAATAACGCATATATGCGTCAGTCAGCACCATGGTTGATTGATTTAAATCAAGCAATAAAAATCATGATTTAAATCAAGCAATAAAAATAAAAAAATGATGCTGTTTTACAGGTTTGTTTGATGTCTATGACACATTTAATCAATTGAAAATTATTGGTGCATCCAAATGGCCAGCTCACTGATAAATTATAGATGCTGATAAAGAGAATTCGCCAAGGATTTTGCTATAATTTTTGAGAGGTTAAGTAACAAGTTTTTTTTTGAAAACGACTATTTACATTTTATTAAGTTTTTTTTCAAGATCAATTACATGTTTATAGGCATGATCATTTATTATATGAATTGATTTGCAAGTAGATGCCAAAAACTGATGAGTTGGTTTGTCACAGGTTTTGTTATGTTTATGCTTGTTAGGAAACTGAAAAAAGTACGCCGATCAAATGCAGAGAATGCAAGCAATTACTGAGTGAAGTGGTTTTGTTTCCTGGTGATCCTCCCGATGCAGAAGAAGAATTCGTTGCTCTGACATATGAAACTCTTTCATTGTTTGTAGGGAATGAAGAAACTGGACGACCGCAGCACAAAATTACAAGTAAAATTTTGTAGTTTTTTGCAGTCCAAATGCAATAATGAAATTTGTTTGTAAAAATTGCTACACAAGATTCATACCTAACTTCCTCTGTACTTTGCAGACTTTACCGTTTATGACAAGAATACACATGTCTGTTCCTTCGACACTGGTTTGATAGAAAAGAACATCGAGCTTTATTTCAGTGGTTTTATAAAACCTGTATACGAAGAGGATGCGTCCACAGACAACAGTGTTGCAGGAAAACGTCTGGGACCTATTAATGAATGGTGGACTGCTGGTGAGGTTTTTGATGTCCAACCATTCATTTCCGTACTTAGGTGAATTACTGTTATCAAAATTTGATATTCTTCGTTACGTTACCACGATTTAAAAGTAAAAATTGCAGCAATATGACACGTAATGTTGGTATTTCTGATTAATACTGGACAAAACGCTTCGTGCGCAAATTTCAGACTTAGACATGCTCTCTCCAGCAAACTTCATTATGCTTAATTTATGCACGTCATTCAGTTGCTGTTTAAAAGAGTGTGCTTATAAGATGCATTTTACTTCGGGTGAAACGACGCCAACACCAACTGAATTCTCTTGTTGAAGTCGTAGTCACGAGTTTTACATGTTTTTTTCTCCCCCGGGAGAAAATCATCTCATTACGGTAGTTAAGAATCAGAGAGGGCTATCAGTTACAAGCAAAGCGCTTTCTTGGCGGTTCTATCGCACATCCTCGTATTTAGACGTTAATGCAGTCTCTGTGAACCAGATTGGTGTTTGGACTCAAAGCTGTCTTTACTGTGGACGTTAAAAATGTCAAGCTGAAGCTTATGATTTGATTGTTCACCACTTTGCTAGTAAATCAAGCTTAGAACTATCCAACAATCGCATGTTTTGAAGACCTTACTTCAAACTTTTACCTGCATGTTTTAATTGTGTCGCACAATCAGGATGCCCCATGTTGCACTTTATGTCACAGTCAAATACTTTCTGAGATCTTGATTCGTGAGGGCGAACTTAGTTTGGTTTTGTTTTACTGGTTGCACATTTTACAATCAGTGCTTCTACCAACATTGCCAACGTATAATACTTAATTATGAGTGCACGGGTTGATTCTTAAATATCTTTGTGATCCTATGCTTAAAACAACTTAATGAAGCCGATATTAAAAACGTTTGATTTGCGGACAACTAGATCGCTTGTGTCCACAAATATGCGTTAACTTGATTGTGAGCATAGGCTCTTGAAATTGGTTGCAATATATTGATGAGCATCACCTTGTCGGAGATCAAGTAAGACGTTAGTGTCTAACCTGCTTATTGAACTTGTGGTTGTGAAAATCTGCTTAAAAATCAAGCCACAAAAACTGATTATCAACTTTTCCGTTTCGCAGGTTTTGATGGGGGTGAACGAGCTCTGGTTGGTTTTTCCACTGCTTTTGCTGATTATTATTTGATGGAGCCATCATCTTTTTACCACGAACATTGGACTAGCGTACAGGAGAAGATATATATGAGCAAGAACGTCATTGAATTTTTGTCCGAAAATTTTTCCGCTGAGTATGAAGATTTAATCAATCGAATCCAAACAGTGGTCCCTCCTGCTAGTTTGGGTTTCACCAAGTTTACTGAGGACTCGTTGCTGCGACACGCTCAGTTTGTTATCGAACAGGTCAGCTGACGTGCTTTTATAAAGTAATCATGGGCGCGTACCTGCGCGTCTTGCACGATATCTGTGCGTTGTGTTGCAAGTTTGCCGCAAGATTCACTTCCTCCCGACTTCTGGGTGTTCGGATCAACTAAGATATAGTTCCGAAACCAGTTGCTGAGGAAAAAGCAAGTCTTCCAATTTAGTTCAGACAAGGTGATCACGTTTTGATAAAATATCTTCCCAGTGACACGTCTCCACCTTCGGATTCTGCGAAGTTGTTATGAGCTAGTCTTTGACAACAGTACATACCTTTATAAATGCTTGACGCGTCCATTAGAATAACGTTATGCCGCTTTCAACTATCCGGTCGTAGAAACAGAACGAGGAATGCTGAACTTGAAATGTACTTTATTAAAAACCATGGCGAAAGGGAAGTCTTTTCAGATGCTTCAGGTAAACTAAGTGCTCACTGTCAGCTCCAGTGTTCGTCGTTCCAGGTTGAATCGTATGACTCGGCTCGCTTAGAAGATGAAGATCCTTTGCTCGCCACACCTTGCATGCGAGACCTCATTCACTTAGCCGGCGTGACACTGGGCAGGAGACGCGCAGCTCGCAGAGTCACCGTTGAGAAGAAGCACATAAAGGTTTGCGATACGTTGTTTGATTTCACAATTTTACGGAACTGCAAAAATAGGAGCCTCTTCTGTTTGTCATTACGAAGTTCCGCTTCGAGATGAAATCAGAAGTATTCGTTGATTTGCTCTCAGTGATTGCTTTGTTGTTTAAAAAGTTGAACAAACCTGACGATGAGTATTTGCTGTTTCCATTGTTTTATGCCGGTCCTGTAAAAAAACTACAACAAAGTATCAACAACACCTTGAAAATACGTAACGCCCGGAATGAATCAAAGGTAAAGTATCGCCAAACGATGTCTTTTTCTTTGTACGTTCGCTTCTCGCAGCACTTGCTAGCTTACCGTCTTTCGATATTCGCAAGAGTTCAGGGATGGAATCAATTGCTTCATTATTTGACCCCCAACTCTAGTGTTTTAGTGCTATGACCGAGTTCTTAAGCGCACGCTTAGAAGGTTTATCAATGGCACAACAAAACGGTGCCTCACCTTACGAAGAAATTTTCGACTCCGCTTATAAAAAGTTTTGGTTATGGTGGCTTCGCACTCAGAATATCATGTAATTAAACCTTACATAGGCATCATCCACGAAAGCAACTACGACCCGCTTAGTCGCTGATATCATGGAAAAGTTTTTCAAAGACACGGTGGACTCATCTACAGGAAATCAAATGCGACGTCGTCGGTAAGTTTGCTGTTTTCGCAGTGGACGTGCAGTACGTTTCTACCAGGGGCGGTCCCGCTGCCGGTCGCGCTTACGTTTTTGCTAAATAAGCTTCCATAGTTGTTGCCAGGTTACAAGAGGACACGGTGCACACGCAGTCAAGACGTGGCTTCGTTAGCTGTATGCGCTGCTAGCAATGGAAAAGTGCGTTGGGTGACGGGGTGGTATGAAAACGATGCTTGCAACTTTTGCTAGCAGGCTTGTTCATGCATTAAGTTCCACGCTTCCTCTGAGCGTCGGCGACCGTGTAATGTCACTGTCCTCTGTCGCAGCCGATTTGAACAAAATTTCCACTGCAGTTGGGCGCCAGCCATTTCTCCAAGCTAGCGGGGTAGCTCATTGCTGGTGGGGATGGACCATCCCGGCATTTCCTTACTATTTTCTCTGAAAAATGTTCTGGCCCTTTCGCATCACTTGTCCAAAAATTCATTTTGCTTATTCCTAATGTTTAGCTTCGTTCGGAGTTTTTGCCTGTTCTGAGGCTTCATCGTTGGGAGATGCACATCAGAACAAATGGTGGAACGTGCGCGAATCAGACTTTATGTGTATTTTCTTAAAATATGCGACATTTGCTAAACTGCCTCCAGTTCACTGTTTGTTTTGCTTCGGTGCAGATGTGGCGCGTGCGAGGCTTGCTTGCGACCGGATTGCGGAAAGTGCTCCGCCTGCCGGGACATGGTCAAGTTCGGTGGGAGCGGCCGCGCGAAGCAAACTTGCGTGGAACGGAAATGCCCCAATCTCAGCCTTGCTAATCTCGAGGACGACGCCGACACTGAGACGGAAGACGAGGGTGAACCCAACGTCAAGTCTCCCGTGTCGACCGTGAAAAAGTCAAAGGTCAAAAAGAGCGCGAAAGTCAAAGCGGTGTGGGTTGGCGGTGTCGGAACGAGAAAAGAAAAGTTGGATTACTATCAGTCCGTCAAGATCGACGAGGTGGTTTACGAAGTTGGCGACTGCGTGTCTGTCGACGCCCAGAATAACTCGGACCTGCCCATCATCGGTCGCATTGCGTTCCTGTTCGAGAAAAACTCGAAAGAAAAAATGGCGCACATCGCCTGGTTCCTTCGCGCGACCGAATCCATTCTCGGCGAGGTCGCGGACTCGGCCGAGCTGCTTCTGGTCGACGAGTGCGAAGACGTAAACGTGGAATGTCTCAGCGGTAAGGTAAGCGTCTTCCACTGCACGCCGCACGAGAACTGGTTTTTCATGGGCGGAATGCAAGACGACCGCAAGTTTCCCAAGTTCGACGGCGCTTCGAGCTTCTTCTACCAGAAGTGGTACAATCCGCAGCACGCCCGGTTCGAGGACCCCCCCAGGACGGCGCCTGTTTCGCCCGAAGCGGATTTCTGTTCTTGTTGCTGGCGCAAGGACGAAACGGCCGCAATGCGCACGCCCGTGGCGAAAAATGAACTGCGCAGGCAGGACGGAAAGGTCTTCTTCAAAACGGTCTGCAGAGACAACGTGACCTACTCCCTCGGTGACTCGGTTTACTTGCCCGTTGACGCTTACGGGTTTGGCAGCAAGGCTGCGGCCAAACAGAAAAAACTCTTGCCCAGGCCGCTTGAAGAGGTCGACGAAGACGAGTACCCGGAATATTATAGGAAAAGTGGTCACGTGAAGGGGAGCAACGAGGAAGTGGCCGAACCTTTTCGCGTCGCCAGGATCAAAACTATCTTTTGCGGTGACGATAAAAAGACGCGACGCAAGATCAAGATCACTGTCACGAAATTCTACCGGCCCGAAAACACTCACAAACCTCTCAAGTCAGTTTACTACAGCGACCTCAATTTACTTTACTGGTCCGACGAAGAAGTCACTGTCGACTTCGAGGCCGTTCAGGGAAAATGTTGGGTAGAGTGCGAGTACGACCTCGACATGACCCCAGCCGAATACTCGGGCAAAGGCCCTGATCGCTTCTACTTTAGTGAAACTTACAACTCGAAAGAACGCAAGTTCGTAGAAGTTCCGTACGAGTCTCGGCGAGCGGGCTTGACAAAAATGCTCCAAGAAGTTTGCGGCGAAAAGCCGAAGGCGAAAAAAATGACCAAGGTCCTAAAAGCTACCAAAAGCGACGCGCGAAAGGAATCCGCTGGAGAAAGCGACGTGCCTTGCGGCAAGTTGCGCATGCTGGACGTGTTTGCTGGCTGCGGCGGCCTTTCCGAGGGTTTTCATCAAGCTGGCATCGCGGAGTCGGCGTTTGCCATCGAGCTGTGGGAGCCTGCCGCTCAGGCCTTCCGCTTGAACAACCCGGGTGCGGTCGTGCTCACCGAGGACTGCAACGTGCTGCTGGAGATGGTCATGTCCGGCCACGAAAAGAGCAAATGCGGGCAGCGGCTTCCGCAGAAGGGCGACATACAGCTGTTGTGCGGAGGGCCCCCGTGCCAGGGATTCAGCGGAATGAACCGATTCAATTCTCGGGAATATTCGCGATTCAAGAACTCCCTGGTCGTGTCTTTCCTGTCCTACTGCGACTATTACAGGCCGCGCTTTTTCCTGCTGGAAAACGTGCGCAACTTCGTGTCTTTCAAGAACTGCGTGGTCTTGAAATTGTCTCTGGCCGCCTTGCTGCGCATGGGCTACCAGTGCACTTTCGGCGTGCTCCAGGCCGGCCACTACGGCGTTGCGCAGACTCGCCGGCGCGCGATCATCCTGGCGGCCGCTCCCGGCGAGAAGCTCCCTTTGTTCCCCGAACCTCTGCACACGTTTTCTTCGCGCAGCGGCTCGCTGATCGCGCAGGTCGATGACGTGAAGTACACGAGCAACATCACGCGCTTCGGGTCGGCTCCGTTTCGAACGATCACAGTGCGCGACACCATGTCGGACCTGCCGGCCATTCGCAACGGCCACTCCAAGCTGGAGATGCCTTACAAAGGGGAGAGCCAGAGCCACTTTCAGCGACAGATGCGGCCTTCGGCGTATCACGCCGTGCTGCGCGATCACATCTGCAAGGAAATGAGCCCGCTGGTCGAGGCCCGGATGAGCCTGATCCCTCAGATACCCGGATCGGATTGGCGCGACCTGCCCAACAAAGCGGTCAAGCTCTCGGACGGATCCACCGCCAAGCTCCTGCGCTACGAGTACCACGACAAGAAACAGGGCAGGAGCTCGACCGGCGCTCTGCGCGGAGTCTGCTCCTGCGCCGAAGGCAAAGCGTGCGATCCGCTCGACCGGCAGTTCAACACGCTCATACCGTGGTGCTTGCCGCACACCAGCAACCGACACAACAACTGGGCGGGCTTGTACGGTCGCTTGGCATGGGGCGGCTTCTTCAGCACCACCGTCACCAACCCCGAGCCCATGGGCAAACAGGGCCGAGTGTTGCACCCAGAGCAGGACCGTGTCGTCAGCGTCCGAGAGTGCGCGCGATCGCAGGGCTTTCCTGACACGTATCGATTTTTCGGTTCCCTGCTGGACAAGCACCGTGAAGTTGGCAACGCTGTTCCGCCTCCAATGGCTAAAGCGATCGGACTTGAAATAAAGAAGTGCATGCAGTGGAAGCAGACGGCCGATGTAGACCGCATTGAGACAGTAGTCGATTCGGAAAAGAAGACTGACTGAGTTTTGTAGTGTTGTCAATGCTTTTCAGTCGTACTTACCTCGACCTTTTAACGTTTTGTCAGAAGGAAGTTTTATTTATCTCTCGCATCTGGTTTGTCTAATGTGCAGCAGAATGTATCCAGTGAAGGTTTCCCGGATGAATGGCTTAAACTGAATATGAAAGCAAAACAAACAGTCTGATCGCAAATTAGCGCTAAACGTTGACATCGTCCGCAGTCATTTTTTTGGCTGAAACCGGAATGGACGCTTTGTATGGAGGTGCACTTACGTTGTCTGTGAAGATATGACCGACCGTTTCTGTTAGCCTGACCAGTAACAGGCCAAATGTATCAAGTTTTGTCTCCGTCAATCTCCGCAATTATGGCTTGCAGAAATATACGTGATCTAGTTGGTTTGGCACGGCAAACGTTTTAGTTTAAATTCAAGTTACGTATACTTATTACTGACAGCAACACCGGGTGAAATGTATTTTTCTAACATGGGGGAATAAGCACTTACGTGGGAATCTGAGATCAACTTTGTTGCAGAATATTGCTTTTTGAAAAGAGAATTAACGAAAGCTTAGTGCAACCAATCCCGGATAACTTGTGCTTGCTGTGCTGAACCAGAGTGTGGGACAAATCCTTACCGGATGCTATTTTTTCAAACCTGTATCATCTACAAACGATAACCATGTTTCTTTGCTGCGAGCCCTCAAAACGAAATAAGTGAAGTGTGATATAACAAAGCTAATCGTGCGCAAATTACCGCACTGTCTTTCGTAAGCGCTCTTATGAGTTTCACTGCGCGTAGGTTGTGTTGGTATCTCAAGCAAGCGACCGCCGTTATTGGTATAATCGCCTTGCTGCTGAGTTCCAGTTGGTTCAGTACCTAAAGATTGTGTAGATACCACAGTTGTGTGAACCAGAATTAATCTCATAAAAGCTTTGTCTGTGTACTTTAGATATTACCCCAAAAGATAATGTACCTGTTGAATTTATGGCTTGCCTGTAAATTAATCTTATGATGTATTGTTGTAGTAAATTAAAGCAAGCCCCGAAAAAAATGCTGTAGCGTAAGCACCACAGCATCCCTGTGTAATACAGAAGCACTCCGCGTTTCTGTCAATCAACCAAAGGGAGACGTTATCTTTCAGTCGACCAAACAGAACTGTACGTCGGTATATATGTATCTGTATAGCATTAAAGTTAAAGGCCTCACACAAACTTTACCTATTTTTTTAGAACGAAACCCAAAACCTGTAACTTAGATACTTTGCCTAAGTGTATTAGGCGTATGTGTGTTAGTATGACGTCATCAGGCAGCGGCGATACCATTCGTCCACGAAACAATTGGCAACAGGACAATCTCAGCACCAGCTGCGAAACGACCTGTGGCCAAATCATCCTGACGATGAATGTCACATGGAGTTGATTGAAACCACATCGTTTATTAACTTTCACAAAATTGTGTCAAGTCATTTTACGTGTTGTTGCGTCAGCATTTTACCGATTTATATGTACTGGCTCGCATGAAGCTTTGCCCGACGCGATGTTGTGTATATTATTGTACAGTAGAAATTCTGCATTCGACGGTTAAGTTAATAATCGTCATCCAGTTCTTTGCTGCTTGCTTTTGTTAACTACTGCCATGTAGGTTTTATCAACATACAACTGCGAGCGAATTTGGAAATCAATATTCCATTGGAAAAACCGTCGGTAAACTTTTTCCACTTCAGGAACCTGTTATGCATGAAGCTTTCTGCGCACCAGTTACTGCAGTGAGATTGTAAAAGGAACAGTCCATAGAAAACACTGTCTTCTGAGTAACCATAGTCATGGTGTGACACATGTTAAATGTTTTTCTGCGAAGCACTTTGAAATCAGCCTTTTACAAAAGAAAAGCTAGCTTTTTCAAGAGTAAGCGCACTGCACAAAACAATAGTCTCGCGACCTATGTCGTTGCGGCTCGACAGTCTTGTACACACAAAACAACTGGAATAGGAAAACGATTACTTATGGGGGAAGACCAGGCAAAGCCGGACGCTTAAGATTTATCACAATTCTTAATCTCTCGCTTTACCCTGAACTACGTATTCGCCAAAAGCACTATGTATACGAGTTACTGATTAAGTATACGAGCTTCAATGACGGAGTTTTCACCTGTTTGCATAATTCGTCACTTCGCCTAAATCGTCATTTTTTTCTAATCCCCTTGAGGTGACGAATTCGGCAAATTCTACTGTATTTAACATATCACAATGTTTCGCAAAAATAAAGAGAAAGTGAAACGGAAAAATGATCTGAAATAAATAAAATAGCTATAGACGACTTGAAAAACAAGTTTTCAAACAGGAGCTGCAAAGCTTCGAATACCAAAAAGTACTCTATAAAGGCATGCAAAGGGCAAGATGCTAGGTACGTTCAACTAAACATTCGGATAGTTTTGTGTTTCAAAATAGACTGGTCTCAATGCCGTCGCCACGAAGGTCTTTGGTGGGCTTATCTCCACAAACAAAGCGCCAAGCCCCTAAATTGAAATATGAAACACTAAATCAGTGGAGTTTTTATCTAATTTTCAATGTCAAGCCTCCCTGTTGAGACTTTTTGGCGACCGTTCTGGTTGGTCTAGCATGCAAATAAGTTGTTATACTAGTATTCCAACAAGCAAAGTGTAATAATATCCATTTATCCGCAATGCAAACAAGGAGCAAGCAGGTGTTGCATGATTTTCAAGTTTGCTGAGACTGCATCTGGATTTAAGTAGAAAGCAGCAGGGTTGCGGAGTCGGAGGTAAAATATCCGACTCGGACTTCCCAAATTTCCGACTCCCGACTTCAACCTTTCCAAAATTTCCGACCCTAACAAAGGGGCTGTTAAATCGATGGAAATCGTAGTACACAGCAAGAAATCTCTGCTTCAACAAAAGTTTCAAAAGAAATTGCAGCATTTCAACAGGAATTACCACTTTTAGGAGAGTGATGGACCAATTTAGGAGAGTGATGTAAAAATGATCCAATTGGATATCCGTAGTCGAGTCAGAAATAAAATCCGACTCCACCCAAAAACCTCTGACTCCGCAACCCTGGAAAGCAGCCAGCATAACTCGGGCTTCTTGGCTTAGTCAAGTTTAGGTTGGCCTGTGCTTCGATTTGTTTCAACAAACCCGACTAAATGTCACTTTTGAAACCAGAGTCACCATGAAACCTCCAATTAAGTTTTTTGATTTCAAAACAAAACTTCATGGCAGATATATTTCATTGAATTTGCAAGAACTAAGGCTGAAAGGAAAAGGTGTGCAGCTTTGCCTTCTGGCTGGGGAAAAACAGGACGTTTTACGAAATTGTGAACAGGGGAAGTGCGGGACCCATGGAACACGGGGACCGAAGAAACATTTAAATTACTCCCCAGCTGGTGACCATATTCTCTTGGAATGTGGTTGTGAATATTGTATTTATGGACAACAGTGTTGTCCGTCAACAGGAAGAATCTGCGTCGATCTGAAAAAAATGTAGGCACTTTTTTCGTTTTTGAGGCATCAAAATAAAATATTTTGCAATCGTTTAGCGATGTCTTTGTCTATCACAATTGCAATGTACAACGTTCCAAACGTTTCCCAGGATAGGTTGGGAGTTAAAAAAAATATCACAGAGAAAATGGCGATGGTAGGTTTAGGATGCAGTGTAAAATCGTGCACTTTTTCAAAAATTGGTGTTGATGGGACCCATGGAACACGGGTGTTCCATTGGTCCCTCAATTCGTAATTCCTTGATTTTGCAAAAGTTCATTGCACAAAAGAAAGTCCAACAGAGGTTTATTTACTGCGAACAACCTAAATAAAGTGATTTATGATGTCCAAAAATCCAATACATTGAACGTGAGACGAGTAGCAAACATTAGATATTACACTGGCCACTCCACATCTTTACAGCCGGTCAAAAACCTAAAACGCTTACACAGAGTAATGGGGAGACGATTTCAAGGAAGTCTGTGGTCGCAATTCAGATAACTAATTTTCACTTTTTAATGTTTTAGCTTTAAGGTAAAGTTAACATAAAGCATATTTTGTGCAAGTGTCTGTGTTACCAGAGAAGAGGAATGTGCTCCAAAGGACCATTCTTATCAAAATTAATGCACTCACTGAACAAAAAGAAAGCGTGTCTATTTGCATTAAAATGTGAAGTTGAGGATAACAATATTCAAAAATAATGGGAGTGGAAACAAATAGCAGTAGGTCTACAGGATTAGCTGAGAGAATTTCGAAAGCAACGTGGGGGTCTCAGCCTCAGAAAAGTAGAATCAAGAAGCTTAACACGAACTATGGCTTTTAATCCTCATAATTTAAAACTTTTTTTAACAATTTGAAAATCTTATACAATTGCCCTGAAGTTTCATTGGAAATAATCTGGAATTTAGATAAAACTGGGGCAAACACTGCACACATTTTCTACGTGCATTGAATATAAATGTATTGTAATATAGCCTAAACATTGTTTCCGGAGGCAGACAACCTAAAAATATGTAAACTTTGTTTCGCTTTTGTGGTGTTTTTACACAAGTTTTGATAAAAATTGTGAGTTTATCTTAGTTTACACATAAAATATGACTTGCAACTAAAAGTATAAAGTTTTTGAATGATGCGATTAGAGTTTTGTTTAAACGTAGCGAAATAGCATTGGCAAAGCACTCAAATAATTCAAATTTTTCACATTTGTACGTTAAACTCATATCTATATAGCAAAAGAAGTTTGGCTGATACGAACTGATTTTTGCTGATAAGTTATTTTTGACAACGAAAAAACATACCCAAAAAATTTGGCAAGCATCATTGAGATAATTGTTTATTATTATTTATTACAAGGGATTGTTCCATCGGTCCCTGTGGGGGGTTCCGAAGGTCCCACCGGGGTGGGACCCACGGAACGAAATTGAAAAATTTTCAAACTAAAACAAAACATATAAAACATTAATTGAGTTTTATAAAACTTGAAATGAACAATTTTGGTCCATAAACCTTCAACAGAACTAAATTTCAGCAACTTTCGCTGGATAATCTTGGTTATATACCCGTTTGAAAAAATCCGTTCCATGGGTCTCACACCTCCCCTATATGATAATTGCAAGGATTTTTTTTCTTGATGCTGCAACCGAATATACTTACCAAACATTCTTTACGATTAAAAAATAATGGTAAAGCCCTCCTGGTACTGTTGCAGAAATAAAGTTTCTACTCTAATTGTCCCACTTTGTCTCGCCTTTCCCTAATGATGGGGATAGTTTTTATATACTTTTCAGCAAAATAATCCCATTTTTAAACAATATAATTGTAGTTGCTCTGTTATAAATTGTTAATATTAGGTAGTAAGCTTAATGACTTAGTGTGAAAGTGCGATCTTGGCATCATAATAACATTAAACGATGTGTTTGATTGCATTGATATCAATGGTTGTGAAGCCAACCATGTTCCCAGACAGTCTGGAAAACAGCATGGGGTGTACCCGATTTCGAGGCTTGCCCAGTATGTTAGGTCAAAAGCATTGTGTACTGGTAAAGGCAACTGTACTTATTCAATTTACTTGGTGAATAAGTACCACTGTACTTAAATTGAACACAAATGTTGTTCTTTATCAGTAATTAATGCCAGAAAAGGGTTTTACTGTGGCAACTTCGCACTCTGTTGCCATGATAGGATGAGGGTTTGAGCAAATAGTGCCATCATTGGTACCCGACTACATTTTAACAGGCTGTTGATATGACCATGTTCTTTTAGTAGATAGTACAGCAAATTTACTTGGGCGTTCACTGGGCATGGAATTTCTACGAAATACTCTCGCAATTTTCATGTTTGTAAAGCTGCTCTTGTCACATCAAGAAGAGTGGCAGCGATAAGCAACAACATTGCACAGGCAGTCAAATGCAGACTGACAAAGAGCAGCGTAGCCAGACCAAAAATTTGGGAGGGGCCAAAATGCTTGGTTTTAGGCATATAATACTATTTTGTTCAGGATACCGCCTTTTAAAGCAAAAAATGACTATGCTCCAAAAGTTTGAACGCCTATGCTGACAAAAATAAATTGTTCAAGCGTTGCAGATTTATCCGATTCTTTCTATAGCAATTTCATCTTTAAAATCATTTGGTAAAGGTAAAAGTTTGTGACTGGAGTACCATTTTTTCCCCGCACATTCGGGAATGCTGTACAATCGACAAATTTGTACTGTACCTTATTACAGAGATATTTTGAAAAACGCCTTTGGCTCACATGCTGCGCATGCAATGAACTATGTGAAAAATCAACATACTTATATATGCATAAGCTATGAAAAAGGCTAATGACCTTGTCTGGAATCGTCACTTGGTTTTCTCTTTAGAGTTTGTCGGTAGATATTGCAAACCTTGGTGTATGTTCGTATCATTTGTGTCCAATTGACATTGAGGCAAGTGATTACGCGGTGTATAAATCCTTTGAAAACAAGAAGCTCAAAAATAATACCAAGTAAGCAGAATCAGCCAATACTGTAATACCATCACTTTTTGGGAAAAATTCGGGAAAAAAAGGCTGTTTTAAATTGGGGCCCATTCTGAAAGATTCGCGATAGATGTCATACTTTACGTGCTCGCTACATTCACTGAACAAGCTGTTCCAATTCATAAACATATTACTTCATTCTGAACTCCCTCGATATCCGCAACAAAAACAGTCGCAACGAAACTAACGCAAAAGCAGCGGTGAACAATGTTCCCTCTCAGTTGCGCAACTGCGCAGTACCACCTGACCACTTGCGCAATGAAATCTCATTCTCGCGAACTCGCAAAAATCTAAATTTAACCGCAAAAAATCATTAACATTTTTTGGCAGAAATAGAACGCTTCTGAGCATGTCGCACAGCCAAGATTCAGCAGTAAACCTGGAAAAAGTGTATAAATATTGGAAAAGCATGAAATCAAGAAGCTATTTGATTCAAAAATGTGTACATTGTTTGCATTTTGATAAGATTTTAAACTTATTCTAATAACTCACAAGGTCTGTAATCCATTTAAAACTCTGCTAACTCAGTCTTAAAATATTCATGCTGTAGAATTTCCAGGCCTTTCTGGCACACTAAAAGACTGGATAGTGGTTTCGTCTGCATCTGCTTTGGCAGTGGTTTTCTTTCGCTTACTAGATCTACACTAAATGCACATTTCGACATTTTCAAGTTAATACAGCCTAGATGAGATCCCCTTATCCTGATTACTTTGAAAAACAACTTACACCTTGCAGTACACGTAAAGTTCACTCTGCTAACTAGACCAATAAGCTCAAGCTACAAATTGGCGTTACCCAACCCATACATCAACATACATGTCTATTTCTGGTTAACGGTAGTTGAAATATTTGCTATGCATTGAGCTGCAAATCAGAATGGCTCAAGATTACGGTACT
>Ga0210059_1006772_pt1 | contig 18324 bp, 13 predicted proteins | sample Ectturendosymbi2_FD_188042 | JGI IMG/M metagenome (GOLD analysis project Ga0210059, IMG submission 188042) | Ecteinascidia turbinata endosymbiont from Florida, USA - Sample 2 (SPAdes) (version 2) | ecosystem: Host-associated > Tunicates > Ascidians > Unclassified | place: Key West, Florida... | reverse complement strand
ATGTGCCATGCTGGGACAAAGAGTCCGAGACCCTCTATCGTTCCAACCATCAGGAGCCCCAGTGGGGACTGACTTCGATAAAGCCGCTTGGTCACTACTATCTCGGCTAGAACAGAAGCAACAGCGCTGGGAGGAAGATATTACTTCCATTGACTTCTCACACTCGAGCCGCAAGGCTTGGAAAACAAACAGCAAACTAACTGTCAGGTCTGGACGCTCCTTTCACCAGTGCCCCGTCTCGGCAATTCCATCGCCTCGCAACTCATGAAGAACGGGGAACACAGGAAAGGGGATTGCAAGTCCACCAGGCTGGTCAAGAAGGAGCTGTCCGGCGTATGGAAGATTACAACCCTGATGGCCACAGTGTCTCTGACCCTTCAGGTCGGAGGAGCTTGCTGCTGTTCTCAGACGACTGAAGCCAGGAAAGTCTCCGGGATTGGACTCCATCTTCCCAGAGTTTATACTCCATGCCGGGTCGACTCTCAAATCTTGGTTCTGCGACTTCCTCAGTACCTGCATGTGCCAACTCAAAATTCCAAAGATCTGCAGAAGAGCACTAATAGTTGCAATCCCAAAGCCAGAAAATCCTCGAGGGACTCATCTACGCTCGTGTCCATCCGATCATTGACCCATTGCTCCCACAGGAGTAAGCGGGCTTCTGACACGGGAAGCCGCCCTGTTGACACAAGACAACCATGACAGCTTTTCGGCTAAAATGAAGGCTGGACCTGTGTTCGTCGACCTCACAGCAGCCTACGACACTTTAAAGCACCGCGGGCTCACCTCCAAGCTGCTGCGATTGCTACCTGATAGACACATGGTCCGCATTATCATGGAGATGGTTGGCAATCGCAGCTTTACTCTTACGAGTGGAAACGGTGAAAGGTACAGATTACGCCGCCTCAAGAAAGGCGTCCAACAGGGATCTGTCCTGGGTCCCCTTCTCTTCAACATCCTTATCTCTGACCTGCCAACCACCATCTCCAAGTATGCATATGCTGACGATCTAGCAATCATGCATGCTGATGGAGACTGGCTGGCAGTGGAAGGGGTGCAGAGCAAGGACATGGCAACGTTAGATGAATACATCCAGACTAGGAAACTAAAGCTCAGGACTGCAAAAACGGTGTCGGCAGGCTTCCACATTAGCAACAAGGAAGCTTAACGGGAGGTGAAGGTCAACTTCAACAACGAGGCCCTGCACTTCTGCTCCGAGCCTAAATACCTCGGAGCAACGTTGGACAGGTCGCTCACGTATCGCCCACACTTTGAGTCACTTCGCAAGAAGCTGACATCACGCTTCGCGCTCCTGAGGTGGCTTTCTGGCTCTGGCTGGGGTGCTGGAGCAACAACGTTGCAAACAGCCACCCTAGCCCTGGTCCATTCGACTGCAGAGTACTGCGCTCCTGTTTGGTGCCGCAGTGCTCACACCTGCCTTATTTACCCTGCCATCAATGACACCTTGCGAATTGTGCCTGGATGGCTGCGCCCTACGCCAGCAGACAACCTTCCAATCCTCGCAACCTGCTGAGCTTCGTCGTAATGAAGCCACACTGTCTATGGCACGCCGTGCCATGGAGCCTGGAAATCTGCTCCACTCAACGCTCATCTCGCCCATCGAGTGCAAATGCACGGCGCCTTAAATCGAGACACCCATTTGTACCCGTCGGACAACAACTCAACAGTTCCTCCTACAACAATAGCATACGCGCGGCGCAGTGGGCGGATCACCAATGGAATGTGGGGTGGGCAGTCAACCCCACAAGACTCCACATTTTCATCCCCGACGACACTGGCACCCACTCCCCCCAGAGCGACCCTCCCATGAAGAGACTGGGTCGGATTCAACCGCCTCCGCACCAGTGTCGGGTGTTTCCGCTCATGCTTGTACAAATGTGTTGTGGCCTTCTCTGCGGCCTGTGGGTGTGGTACAGAGGAACAAGCCATTGACCATGTTATCCTTCAATGTCCAATCCATCGACCTCCTCATGGAATGCACGGCCTAACGCTTCTGGACGATGAGTCAATCAAATGGCTGCTCAACACCTGGCCCGAGATCTAGTCCAGCCAAGCAGTGGTGAGAACAACTGGCACAAAAGAAGAGGAAGAATGTTTCATAAAGACTTACAACTTGTAAAAGGTCTACGCCTACTTAGACAATATAACTGTTGCTGGTGCAACTGTCGTAGATGATGATAAAAATCTGAATTGCTTGCTTGCCGCTACGGCTGATTGTCGCCTGACGCTAAACGAAGAGAAGTCGCAGATTCGCGTGGCGACACTTGTCATGCTTGGGTATAAGATTTCTTTCAAGAAAGTCGAACCTGATCCCGATCGACTGCAACCACTGCTCGATCTTCTGCTGCCTGCGTGTTTAAAGGAACTCTAATGCGCGTCTGGTATATTTTCATACTATTCTAGTGGAATACCTAATTTTTCTGCTGGGTCCACTTCTGCGTGCAACGTGCTTTCCCCTCAATGAAAGTGTTTTGCTTGTTTTGGATCAGCTCAAGCGAGTGCTAGTGAAAGCTAGATTGGGTGCTATCCGCCATGATGTTCCGTTTTCTGTTGAAACAGACGCTCCCGACTATGCCTTGACTGCAACTTCATCGCAAGACGGACGGCCTGTGGCTTTGCATGTCTTGTAGCTTAACTGCTTGTGAAAAACTCTACCCTGAGGTTGAAAAAGAGGCCACATCAATAATCGAAGCAGTTCGTCATTGGAGTCATTTTTCAAAGGGTAGACGTTTTACTTTGGTCACTGATGAAGAAACTGTATCGTTAATGTTCGACCAGAGTAATCGAGGAAAAATAAAAAAAACGCCAAGATTCGTGATTTGAAACTTGAATTGAGTCACATGACTTACGACATTCGCCACAAACCTGGCAGCGAAAAGATCGCGGCTGATACGTCCTCCCGTGCTTGTGTTTTGTCCTCTCTCTCTCACTTCTTTGCAAAATTTCCATCAGTCTCTGGGCCACCCTGGTTATGCCTGCCGACTGTGACACTTTGTGCGGCAGCGTAATTTACCCCATTCTTGTGAAGAGATGAGGAAAGTTTGTCAGATCTACAGAACATGTGCAGAGGTGAAACCTTCTTTCTTCAAGCCGCCCTCGTAGACACTCATACAAACTGTACGTCCCTGGGATCGCCTAAACGTTGATTTCAAAGAACGCGACATAGGTCCCAACATAGGTGTAGCCAAGGGGAGCCCAGGGGGCATGCCCCCCAAATTTTTAACATATATAGACATTTTGTGCTTTGAGAGGCGGTATCCCAGACAAAATAGTGTTATTTGATAAATCCAAACATTTAAGGCCACCCACAATCCTGGGCTGGCTACGCTACTGGGTGCCAGACGTATCTTCTGATAGTTATCAATGAATACTCACGTTTCCCTTTTGTCTTTCCGCGTAAAACTGCGAGCTTATCCACTGTTGTCGAATGTTTGTCGACTTTGTTCTGCATTCTAGGTATTCCGAGCTGTGTTCAAAGCGACCGAGGTGTTTCGTTCGTCAGCCACAAAACAAGACCCTTCCTTACTGAAAGGGGAATTGCATTTAGCACTTTGACGCCGTACCACCCCAAAAGGAAACAGTCAGCGTGAGCGAAGTAATGAAGCCTTTTGGCGAACTGTCAAACTGCTGCTTCATGACAAAAACCTGGCTGAAGACTGATGGGAAATGGTTCTGCCTGAGGCATTGCATGCTGTCAGATCCCTGGTCTGCCTCACAGCCAATGAAACGCCTCATGAATGTTTGTTTAGGTTTTCCAGAAGGGCGATGACTGGGACGTCACTTCCTTCATGGCTTCTCACCACAGGACCTGTTCTGCTGTAATGTTTCGCTAAAGGAAAGATGATCCTCTCATCGGTGAAGTTCAACTAGTAGAAGCAAACCCTTCCTACACTGCAGTGCGCTTTTCGGGCTGGAGGGAAAGTTCCGTCTCTACATTGGATCTTGCGCGGCTCCCGGAATCTCCTGTCGGGCTTGTTGATACTTGCGGGGATTTTGACGATGTGCGTTGCAATCAACCTGAACTGTCTCCTGACGTCATGGACTCACACTCGGTTGCGGATGGCAGTTTTGAGACGGCACCGGCTAATAACCTCTCAACGTATCCCCGCAATGTGCCTTTGCACCGGTCTACTTGAATTCATAGACCACCAGACAGATAAGGGGACAGCATTGTCCAGTTGTGCCACTTTTTCGGATTTCTTCGTTGGTGAATGAAGCGCAATTCTGAGTTGCGCCCTAGTCGTCCCTGCCTTTAGCTATCCCGTCGCGCAGATTTTATCAGATCATGTCTCACGTGTTGTCTATTTTTTTAGTGCAACATGTTCTGTGCCAGTGCTGTCTCAGTTTGAGGTCGTATACGTTAACTGTGTTGAGTTGTACTGTTGGATAAGTGAACTAACTTTGATGCCTTTTGATAACCGTTGGCTTTCATACGTTTTCAGGTTATCGTTGAATTTTCTTGTTAAGTAAAGCCTAGCGAACTTGCATGTAACTGTTCGCATCGACAGGCCTCCGCACGCTATTTTCATACAGTATTATAACACTTTGGACAAAGCGTTATTTTCATATTAAAATTCGTTTGGTCAAAAAAACTTCCTTCAACTTACTTGCCACCCTTGATAGCAATAGACTTCTTCTCCCGATCTTAATCTCTGAGTTCCGTTGACTGCAGATTCTTCGCACGAATTTGGATTTTCTGATTAAAGTGAAAAAAGAGACTGTTTAAAGGCTGAAAAAACAAACAGTATTATCGGATAATCTTGACCTGATGTTGATCTCGAAAGCTATGCAAAGCAGTGATTTTTTCTATCCTAAATAACCTGAAAAGTTCTAACTAAACAATGAAAATGTGAGCTTTTCGTGTTTTGTCTTAGTATACGTGTAAAGAAGTAGCTTATACATAGTTTTGTGTGCGTAAAACAAGTGTGTATGTACATAAAAGAAGAGAGTTGGTCAATGCTGATGCACAGGATCAGTGGTAATCCAAGAAATCAGTTCTGCAGGCATGCTATGAAGTTTGTGGAAAGAAGAAAGAATCGAGGAAACATGTGGTGTTTGAGTGAATAGGTAAATTGAGTGATAGCATGAAAGAAAGCTGCGTAGAAAGAGATTTTCAAGACTGCTACTGAGAAAAACAGGACCCGATGCAAGAGCATGTAAAAACAAGCAAAGGAAGTGGTTGAGAGAGCTATAAGAAGGGAGACTGAACAGCAACTAGAGGAATAGGCAAAATATCAAACTCTATCTTGAAGTTAAATGAAATGGGGGGAAACGATGTTCGAGGAGGAAGATGCATGAGAAGTTAAACTCAGCGAAATATACAAGGGAAGAGTATGGAAGGATCACATGGAGGAGATCATCAATGAAAAAAAAGGAATTTTGGATCATTTGACGGAAGGAAAAATGAAGTAGAAGTACCAATTGAGAAGATTACCTGGGGGGGTGATGAAGGCTGCAAGATGAAACCAACAAAGATGGGTCGAACCTCACCGTGAAGATAACTGACTCTGCCAGAGTTTGTTTGATGGGAATGAATGGCAGAGCAGTGGAAGACGAGTATGAAAATACCAATCGTTAAGGAAAACGAGATTTGATGAGCTCTGGAATATACACAGAAGTAAAGTTACTGAAACATCTTAAGATCGTGAAGAGTGCTGGAGACGAGTTGAAGGAAACCAATATGCTGATGACTTGGTTCTGTTGAGTGAAACCACGGAGGAACTAAGACGTTTCATGAATGGAAAGAGGGGTACTGGAGTACACGGATAAAGGTTAACATAGGGAAATAGAAGTGGTAGTTAGTGGATCAAAAGGAGTGATGGAAAAAAAATAAAACGTCATGAATACGTTCAGTGTCCATCAAACATCGTGTTTGCATTTTTTATTAATACTCAAGTTTTTCCTGTATGACCCATAGAACACGAGGACTTGCACGAATGACAGAAAAACGACTTAGTCGCAAAACAATTTGAGAACAGTTTCAGCTGCATCGCCTCTTGTTGTCTTGGATTTTTCGTTCACAATCAAATTTGTTCAAGCACAACTTAAAAGGTTGTAGAATGTTCTCAATTTCAGTAATACCAAGGTGTGGCCCACCGAAAGTTCTTCCGTGGCCCACAGGTTGAGAAACCCCGCTTTATTGTAAAGTTACACAGGAAAATATTTTGAATATATGCGAAGTTTCTGTTATATGGCGCAGTATCCGAGTTTTGCAAAATGTCATCTTCAAACTGTTTTATTCTTCTGATCCAAAATCTGACTTCTACCTGGCAATTCTTAAATGTTTTAATTTTGCTTTGTTGTGTTTGACATTACTTGTGTGTTTCCATAAGAACAAACTCAAATCTGCAGTGAAATGCTCAACACAAGACATGCACGATGGTTAATACAACTTTGATATTAATGATATAACTGGTAACAAATTATCATTTTGGTGGAGTTTTGATAAAATGGATGACAAAGTACTAGTTATGTCTTGACTGGCAAAGCAACAACACAAGTGAAAGTTACAAGTTCACATGAATGTTGTGATGATGAACACTTCCACAGAAGTGACAAATTTTTATTTGAGGCTAAACTACCACCTGCGTTTTGCCCCAAGTGCTCTTACAAAATATTGAAAAAAAAACACAGAAAAACACCAGGAATCTGTTTGAAAAATGCTGATCACACAACAGAGTAAGCAGCACTTACCTGTTCATTTTTTAGCCTGGCATCTGTTCACAAGCGATGGTGGCAACCAGATAAAGAGTGGGGAACCACAGGACTATGTATAGTGTGGGCGGGAAGCTTCATCTCAAGGCGAAGACAGTTGGCCAAATATGATGGAGATGAAAAAAACGATTAAGCTGATTTCGATCCTCGGTTGGTTTTGATAAACTTAGAATGGTTTGAAAATTTCCGAATTAAACTGTGATTCTACTGTTGTTTTCGCAAGGGAAAGAAATTTCATTCCTACAGCAACATTATTCGTCACAAAAAGCTGTTCCACAGCATAATGTCAGTTTGTATGTTCACAAAAAGCGTTTGTGTTTTAATGTCAGTCAATCGACCTCAGCTGTTACTGCAATGAAAATGTTCCAAGAATTGTTTTGCATTTGTGACAACTGCAAGAACGGCGTGAGATGCTTGCTATATGTGGCTCTGAAAGAATATTTGTTTCTAATATATTTATGTAACGATGCAGAACATCTTACAGACAATCACCTGTTGAAATGTGAAAAGAAGTTTGGTAGTGAAACATATGATTGATAGATGCTGCATTAGAAACCATGTGCAAATTATGTTACTTCGTCAACAACAGCGGTAGAGAAAGAAATATTTGGGCAGAAAATTATGAGGGTAAATACAGCTTCTTCTGAACAATGTACCACATTTCACTACGCTATTGCTGAGCTAAAAACACTCCAACATGTTGACCTTGATTGGTTAAAATTAAAAAATGTGAATGCCTTTCCTATATTTCGCATTCACAAATAATACATTCCAATACTAGGCAGGGTGGTTGATGGGAATTTCATAAAGGTGTTTCATCATATCCTTACGCAGAAGGTTTGTGGGTGCGTTTTTACGAACAACACAATTACCAAATATTCGGACTCAAAAAATAGTTACAGCATCGCCAGCACTGCGAAAGATCAAAGTGCTGATCAACATCGTTCTATCTAAAAAATTGGCAGAACCTCTTAATCCGACAATCTTTCAGTCATTTTAGTGTTCATGCATTTCATTGACCTGCCACCAGTGCAGCATTCACTGCGAAGGTAGCCACGTGACCCACTGCGCAGAGCAAGCGGAGATGAGCGCCGCAGACCACTTGTGGCACTCCAAAGCGGGTAAAACGAAACTTCCTTTCTTGAACATTTTCATTACGCTGCACCGGCGAATAATTTCAAAAAGGCCTATATAAATTTTAGGCATGCCTTTCATGCTGCAAATGGGTTTGGAATGTTATAACCGATGACGTTCTATGTGGTCGGTTCTGTCAATATCCAGATGATGTTGACAGTTTGTTTAGAGATAGAAGCATTTCAAAAATTTTCATTATATTATTTCGCCAACTCGTGTGTCAGCAACAAGTTGTGCCTGTAGAGTGACTCAACAATGTAACTCTAATCTCTGACCTCACTTCTGCACGGGAATACTCAGCCCCTGCGAAGTGACTGAAACAGGTTGTGCAAGAATTACTATTGGCTCATATTTTTGGCTGAACAAACTTGTTTCCACTCAACTCATCCTCGTTTGAAATTGCGATGAAGTTGTAAAACGTCAACATTTTTCGCCATGCAATCAAGTTTTAAAGGTGTAATGCTTCAGAAAACAACCTTATTTTCTTTCGCTGCGAGAAAAAAGCTGAAAGCAGTGCATTGTAAAGTTGTTTTCATTATGCTTACGTGCGTTTCAAAGAAACTGGTGCACGAAACTCAAATATCTTCCCGTAGAGGGATTTTTTGCAATTTTAATTTTATTATTTCAAGTAGGTTATCTAGTGTCAAGTGTTCATGTTAGATCTATACATACGACCGAATTACAGGTTTTTGAGGTTTAATGTGAAAACGAAACTTTGAATGTTTATAATTAAAAAGGCATGTGTGTGGATAGTTATGCTGCTAGAATGAGGAACACCTCTTTTTACAAGTAAAGCTTAGAAAACATTAAAAAGTTATAAAAAGTGTTGCTGTAGGAAAATATTTACAACTAGGTAGTGCCATATATTTTAATGTCTAAGAGTTTTTCATTTACCAGTGCTAGTCGTTGGGAAGTTGAACAAATGAAAAGTGACTCCGTAATATTTTTTGTCTCTTACTTTTCTAAACATCACTATTTCCCTGTAGAGTAGGTTCATTTGCGGTTTTGTGAAATGTTCATGATTGTATATTTATTCTTTTGCGGTACATATGCCACATGTTGGAAACTACTGTTTTGGCGTTAATGCTTTGTGCAGGTCACGCATTTCACCTCTCCGTATCAAGCCTTCTATCGCCAGCTTTTGCTACTTTTTGGCCAAATACCTAATATTCAGAAAAGGTCAAAAACAAAATATGTCAGTAATGGAGTCTCACGAAGTGAGTTTCATTTCCACAGATATCCGCTACAAGCAATTGATTTTTTAATATTGGTTCACTGCATCAATTCCGTTCATCAGCAACTTTTAATTAGAAGCACATTTTTGTGGCTTATCCACATTAAAATATTTATTAATTTTCGGCTAGGGTCATATTTCTACTTTGATACCAAAATTTTGTTTAAAATTCGCTACTCGTGATTTCACAGTGGCGAAGGGCTTTTCAATCATGTTTCACCGCCAACATAATGACATCATTGCACTGGCTCAAAGAACTGGTATGAAATTTAGCAACAAACACACATTTCCTCTTACTTTGCGCCATTACCACACAGTTGCTACTGGCAAAAGCGAAGCAGCGGTAAAATCAGTGGCAGCATCGTGCGTGAAGCTTTTATTTGCACCCAACCACTGATCGTGAGCTTGAGACTGGTAAGGCAGCAATAATCGTTTCCATGTCTACACTGACCAGGAATCAAGTCCAGCCTTCCAGATGGACAGGTGGGTCTTCTGTCTCACCCAACATTGTCTGTCTAATGTTTAAAAAACTGTACAAAACGTAATGAAGATGACTCTTTTCTTGAAGTTTGCCCAGCTTACTGGCGCGCATTGTAAACGATTGCTTGGTTGTCATAAAAATGTGCCAGGTTTTGTGTTTCATTGGCACTTGATACTGATTTAGTACTTATTTTTTGTTGGTTTCAAATGGTGCTTAATGCTGTGTGTCTGCAAACAGCCCTTTCTATCGTAGATTACCTCTCTTGAGCACCAACTTTATTAATAATGTACACATCTTCAACACTCTGCTTGACAACATTTTTTAAACATTTGCAATGCGTTTGCATGGTGATTAATTAAAGCAATCACTTTGTTGTCATAATATTGCGAAACAATTCAAATATTTGCCGAATTCAAAATTGTTTATCACGAATTCAAAACTGTTTTCTTGGGTCCAGTGCAAAAGTGCACCCCTAATAGTCAATCTTTTCGTATTTCCATGTTTAGCAACAATGCTGACCTCAAAATTAAAAACAAAAATTATAGAAAAGCATTCTGAATTTTAGGTGTGCGCGAATAGCTGCATTCAATTTGTTTCAAGTCGATCTTGATCAATCATGGACCTACTTATCATACTGTTACGTGAAGGACACTAGTGCCTCCATTGCAGTGCCCCAGCAATGCACCCCCGCATTGGTGTCCCTGGTTGTACGTCGGGCCGGCCTATTCGGGTCGGGCTTAATTTTGTCAAAATCTTTCAGGCCGGTTGCAGGCCTGCACAAAAAATTTTAATAACACTAAGAGTAAAAATTTTTTTCTTTCGTGACGTACATTTGTTGTGCTTAACGTGGTGACTTTTGTGAGTGAAGTGATTTTTCTTCAGCTAATTCTACTTGCAAGCACAGCTGCGTTCGGTTGTTATCTGCCTTGATTAGTTTCACACTCTTTTTGAGAAGGTGACAGGGGTGAGGAAATTAGCACGCGATGTCGTTGCTTCAAAAAGATCAACCACTTACGCGATTCTTGGTTGTTTTAAGAAACGATGGCCTATAAACGGGCTTTTCATGCCTATATCGCTATTCTAGATCGTTCGTTTTGTTGCACCATGTCGCCATCCTTGATAATTTCGTGATAGTTTTTCTTTTTGAGAAACATTATATTCTGTATCATTACCGTTGACAAACAAGCTATGCACATATCTCACTTACTTGATAAATTTGGCATTCGACCCAAATTCCGCTTCAAAAATATATTTCGGTCTCGGGCCGGGTTCGGGCTTAAAATTGAGGCCCGTTTATAACTCTGAAACCAGCAACAGCCCCCAATGGGAATTTTGACTTTTGGCGCATGAAGGACCCAGTGGTCAAGTCGTCCCATATTGCGACCAAACAACTGAATTGACGACATGTGAAAATGAACTATCAGACTAAAGTCAACGCATCAATTAGAGCCAGTTAGCAGTTTTTCACTGTACAAGTATTTTATTCGCTCGGGCGGAAAAAACTTAAAACACACACAAAGATCAAAGGAAGACATTTGTTTCGCAAACACTTTTTCAATGCACAAGTGGCAAGTGCGACCACGAACTTCAGTTAATTTCAGGCTCATGACACCATTTCCCTTTACCTGGCCAAAGTTTTTAGAAGAGTTAAGAATTGCACCGAATAACTGAAAATAGCGTGAAGTAGGAGATTCATCCCAAAGCTTTTCGTCTGACACTCTTCAAGGGATATCGTCAGAATGAAGTGGAGATACTACCGAGCTGGTTTATATACAGAAAAGAAGAGATCTCATTGGTTGAAACAGTGGCCAATAAGAAAGGGTTTATGAGATAAGAAAATGCGAAGCTGTCATTGGTTGAAGATGTAATTTGGACCTCGTCGAAACGTTGGAACGGTCAACCAATGGAAAATTCAAGAGTTTAGGAGATCTTTAATGAGTAAATGAATTCTTTTTGTTTGCAGAGAAGAGGATTCAAAGATTTGATGAAAGTCGCTTCCAGGGCGGAGAGGTGAAATGAAGTGCGAGCTCAAGCAAGGACGGAGAATTTGTCCTCATTGTAATGTAAGGCACTTTGGGCGTTGTCAAGAAGATGTTGACCAATGGCGGATTCGCGAAATTGTCAGCGACTGGTGTCCTTACCAGTGCGGGGAAGGCTTTGACGGATGTGTGGAGTGGGAGAATTGGTAATCGATTTTGGGATGTGTTGTTTGATTCCCTCTTCTAAGCGCTGAGACGTGCGACCAACGTACCGACTGTCACAGTGGCAGTCCCTTGAAGAGTGTCGGACGAAAAGCTTTGGGATGAATCTCCTACTTCACGCCATCTTCAAATTCTGTACCACCAAACGTCTTTTCAAATAACTGAAAAATACAAATGTGCACGCTCATGCAATTTCTTGTGGTGTCGCAGGTGTCAGTTTTTACATTACTGTGTTAAGTGGTGGGCGTTTTTTTTAAGGGTTATGAATTGTGCCGAATAACTGAAAAAGACAAACGTGCACGTCCTTGTGTCGCAAGCAGCGTTCGTCGACTGGTTCCATTCCTCGAGCAGAGGCTGTTGGTTTCTTTTTCATAATTTTAACAATTCGGTGGTTGGTTGGGAGTTTCAGGGGGCAAAACAAGCTCGCGTCATGTTTGAATATTCGAAACGCGCGACGATGCGACTTCAGGCGTTCTGATTGGTGATCGACAAAAAGCGTCGCTATGGGCGAATGTTTTATTAAAAAATGTTTAACTGCAAAGGATTTAAATATGTAACATTTCGTGGAACACGTGTTCCACATAATCTTTGAACACAACAAATTTATTTCATGGGAAGGACAATTTTCCAAGGATTATATTTGCACATTCTGAGCACAGTGCCATGAACAGCGATCTAATAATCACACAGTGCATCGCACCATCATCATGCTTGATTTCAAATGAGTCGCTCTTTTCCACGTGTACCAGACAATCCCTCGACCAGACAGACCTTCTCCCCATCGGGAATTCAGTTGAGCCCAACCACAGTTGTTGTACCACCAACCACCACCACGATGATAGACAGCGCAGTTGCCACCTGACCATCTGAAGTTAACAAAAGAGTTGAACAACTAGGATGAAACATTGACACGTCACGTTCAAGTGAAGCCACAAATCAGTTTGAAACACACTTGAACGAATCGTTTGTGATCTGTTCTTCAAAAGCAAAGCTTGTTATTGAGAAACTACTTTGCTTTCTAATCCACCATGATCTAACTGGGCTTTTTATCCTTGTTGCAGTTTATTGACAAAATTACATCTTCATTGCTTCAAGGTTAATAAAATGTGTGAGTAGTTTGTTTCGATAAAATCAAATACTTTGCTTTTTTCCAAGTTCTTACATTAAGTTGTTTATCATTCTTCAATATTCCTTCATATGAAGACCACAGTGCTTGGTACAATTGAATATTTTTTTTCTCTATGGAAAATTCATTTCAAAACGTGAAGTGTGAATCTTCGTAGTACATTACCTGTCATTGTCCCGATCTACAGTTGTGAAAGGTCGGTTGTTGAGGTTGAGGTTGTTGCCAAGGTTCATCGCGTCTCCTGCAGTGCCACCGTATTGGGAGAAGTTGATCCTGAAGTTGGTCGATTCGCTCGCAATACTGAAGTTTCTGTTTAACAAATGCTTTCGTCATCATCTTTGCAGATGCGTTTTTAATCCCACAACAAACGTCAGTAATCTTTTTGAGTTTGTTACACACAACATGGAATTGTGCACCTTCGGCATTCAAGTGCATTCCTTGTTCATTGAAAAACGTTTGTGTACGTAAGATTCACATCATAAAGGAAATTTGTTGCTATGTCAGACTGGTTTGCAGCAGTGATTCTCCTCAGAAAGTGCATAATGTAAAAATGAGAAAGGGCATAATGTGAAAATGAGAAAGTGCATAATGTAAAAATGGAGCACACAAATCAATTAAAATCCATCAAGCATCAGGAGTTGCACAAGTTGAGCAAGTTATAACTTGCCAGCAGATTGCGCTAGAGAGCTGTTCAAATCGTCTGAACATGCGGAAAATCTTGTAGATTAGAACAAAAAATTGCATAACTTTGGATTTCAGTTTTATGTGTATCAAGTCAAAAGTGGTATGCGTTTTGACCTTTTTGGCCTTATTTATCAGGACTTGGGCCCTAACACCAACGGCCAATATTTTTTTTTTTCACAAAAAAAAAGAAACAAAACTAGGCGAGAACAATGAAAAGCTAGCTATGCTTTTTTAGTTTACATCTATTGTGTAATATCGTTTAAAACAACAAATCATATCTTTAAACCAATAGTTTTCTTGAAGGAATTATGGTTTTGCTCTAGTTTGATACCGGTCGTATCTTGTTCGAAGAACATTTACTTGCTCATAAACAGGGTTGCCAGATAAAAATATCAATGAAAATCCAAGCCGTGCTAAAATGGCAAGGAAAGGACCAAATTATTTATTTAAAGGCCAGAAAAAAACAAACTTTGACTCCAGCCACATCTGGTTCACAGCGCACGAATTTCCATTGATTACGCAAAACATTTATGTGGAACCTCGCATCCATCAAATCTTACCTACATAAGAACGTGGCCGTCGGTCTAATATAGCATTTATCACAAAAATTTTGCAAAGACTTTGCCGAAAAAAATGGAATAGTAGTATTTTTGTTCAGAGGAAACTTTTTCGGTGTAAAAAGAAAAGCCAAAGTTTTTTGATCCCAACCAACTTGAAACAAGCACAGATTTCTGTAATTTGGCCTAAAAGGGCCAATCTGGGAACCCTTCCCATGAACGTTTTATGAAGATGTTACATCAAGTCACAAAATGTGCAGAGTTAAATAATTTCTACTGTTCAATAAAGTAGCGTGAGCAAAATTACTGAACGTCGCCAATATGCAAATTCTATACGCACTTATATTCCGCCCAAGCAGAACTATCATCATGAGCTATGAGTTCAATGCGAAGTTTGCATTGCTTGTTTCCAGTGATGTTGTGAAGTTTCTCAAGACCTGAAACATGTTATTGGACTTTAGGGAATAAAAATATGTCGTCATACGAAACGGTGAGCAATGGCACTCAACGAAAATAAATTTTCGTGTCAATGCTTGTGCAGAGGTGGTGCGGGTTTTTCTCGAGTTTAAAGAGCAAGTTTTATATGGTCACTATCAATATTATTTGAATGGAAGAACGTGAATTTCCATTTAGTTTAATTGACGTACCAATCCAAAATTCAGTGGATAAATTTCCAAATCCGCGTTTGTACTCGTTCCAAATTCTATTAAACTTTACTTGACCAGAAAATCGTCGTTGAAAAACCTATAAAGAAAAAATGCAGGAAATGGTAACAAACAATAAAAAGTATCTGAAAAATTGTGTAATTTTTTCGTTATTGAAATTTATTAGATCACGTATAGTCTCACGAGAAGTGCTGTAAAGCCAGATATACTGTGCCATGTAGTCTGGACATCTGCTCCACTCAACAATCATCTCGCCTATCGAGTGCAAATGTACGGCACCTCAGATCGAGACACCCATTTGTACCCACCGCACAACAACTCATCAGTTCCTCTGACAATAATAACATACGTGCAGCGCAGTGGGCGGATCACAATGGAATGTGAGTTGGGCAGTCAACCCCACAAGACTCCGGATTTTCATCCCCAATGACACCGGCACCCACTTCCCTGGAATGACCCTCCAAGAAAAGCCTGGGTCCGGCTTAACCGCCACCGCATCAGTGTCGGGCATTTCCGATCATGCTTGTTCAAATTGGGTATGGCCTCCTCTGCGACCTGTGAGTGTGGCTTAGAAGAACAACCGTCGACCCTGTTGTCCTTCAATGTCCAATCCATCGACCTCCCCATGGACTGCATGGCCTGTCGGTTCTGGACGATGAGGCAATCGAATGGCTGCTCAACACCTGCCCTGATCTCTAGTGCGGCCAAGCAGTGGTTTGAACAACTCGATCAAAAGAAGAAGAATGTTTCATATACACTTATAGCTTGCAAAAGGTCTACGCTTGCTTAGACGATATAAATGTTACTGGTGCAACTGTTGCAGAACATGATAAAAATTTGAATTGCTTGCTTGCCGCTGCGGCTAACTGTCGCCTGACGCTAAACAAAGAGAAGTCACAGATTCGCGTGGCGACACTTGTCATGCTTAGGTATAAGATTTCTTTCAACAAAGTCGAACCTGATCCTGACCGACTGCAACCACTGCTCCATCTTTTGCCGCCTACGAGTTCATAGGGACTCAAACGCGTCTGGTATATTCTCATACTATTCCAAGTGGAATACCTAATTTTTCGGCTTGGTCCACTTCTGCGTGCAATGTGCTTTCCCCTCAATGAAAGTGTTTTACTTTCTTTGGATCAGCTCAAGTGAGCGCTAGCGAAAGCTAGATTGGGTGCTATCTGCCATGATGTTCCGTTTCCTGTTGTAACAGACGCTCCCGACTATGCCTTCACTGCAACTTCATCGCAGGATGGACGACCTGTGGTTTTACATGTCTTGTAGCTTAACTGCTTGTGAAAGACTCTACCCTGTGGTTGAAAAAGAGGCCACAGCAATAATCGAAGCAGTTCGTCCTTGGAGTCATTTTTCAAAGGGTAGACGTTTTACTTTGGTCACTGACCAAGAAGCTGTATCGTTCATGTTCGATCAGAGTAATCGAGGAAAAATAAAAAACGCCAAGATTCGTGATTGGAAACTTGAATTGAGTCACAAGACTTACGACATTCGCCACAAACCTGACAGCGAAAAGATCTCGGCTGATTCGTCCTCCCATGCTTGTGTTTTGTCCTCTCTCACTTCTTCGCAAAACCTCCATCAGTCTTTGGGCCACCCTGGTTATGCACGACTTTAACACTTTGTGAGGCAGAGTAATTTACCCCATTCTCGTGAAGAGATGAGGAAAGTTTGTCAGATCTACAGAACATGCGCAGAGGTGAGACTTTCTTTCTTCAAGCCGCCCTCGTAGACACTCATACAAACTGTACGTCCCTGGGATCGTCTAAGCGTTGATTTCAAAAAACGTGATATAGGTCCCAACATAGGCGTAGCAAAAGGGAGCCTAGAGGGCCATACCGCCCAAATTTTTAACATATGTAGTCATTTTGTGCTTTGAGAGGCGGTATCCCAAACAAAATAGTGTTATTTGATAAGTCCTAACAATTTGGGCCGCCCACAATCTTGGCTGGCTACGCTACTGGGTCCCAGACGTATCTTCTGATAGTTATCAAAGAATACTCACGCTTCCCTTTGGTTTTTCCCTGTAAAAATGCGAGCTCATCCACTGTTGTCGAATGTTTGTCGACTTTGTTCTGCATTCTAGGTATTCCGAGCTGTGTTCACAGCGACTGAGGTGCTTCGTTCGTGAGGCACGAAACGAGAGCCTTCCTTACAGAAAGGGGAATTGCATTTAGCACTTCGACGCCGTATCACCCCAAAAGGAAACAGTTAGTGTGAGCGAGCTAATCAAAACGTTTGGCGAACTGTCAAACTGCCCTGCCTTTAGCTATCCCGTCGTGCTGATTTCATCAAATTATGTCTCAGCTGTTGTCTCGTCTGCTCTTTTAGTGCAACATAGACTGTGCCAGTGCAGTCTCAGTTTGAGGTCGTATACGTTAACTGTGTTGAGTTGTACTGTTGGATAAGCGAACTAACTTTGATGTCTCTTGATAACTGTTCCCTTTCATACGTTTCAAGGTCATCGTTGAGTTTTCTTGTTAAGTAAAGCTTAGCGAATTTGCGTGTAACTGTTTGCATCGATGGGTCTCTGCACGCTATTTTCATATTATAACACTTTGGACAAAACGTTATTTTCATAAAAAAATTATTTTGGTCAAAAAAACTTCCTTCAACTTACTTGCCACCCTTGATAGCAATAGACTTCTTCTCCCGATCTTAATCTCTGAGTTCCGCTGACTGCAGATTCTTTGCACGAATTTGGATTTTCTGATTAAAGTGAAAAAAGAGGTTGGTTGGAGACTGAAAAAACAAACAGCACTCTCGGACAATCTTGACCTGATGTTGCTCTTGAAAGCTATGCAAAATACCTTGATTTTTTCAATGCTAAATAATCTATAAAGTTCTAACTAAACAATGAAAAAATGTGAACGTTTCATGCTTGTCTTAGTATACGTGTAAAAAAGTAGCCTATACATAGTTTTGTTTGCATAATACGAGAGTATATGTACGTAAAAGAAGAGAGTTGGTCAATGCTGATGCACAGGGTCAGTGGAAATCCAAGGAATCAGTTCTGCAGGCATCCTATGAAGTTTGTGGAAAGAAAAAAGAATCGAGGAAACATGTGGTGGTGAGTGAATATGTAAATGGGGTGATAGCATGAAAGAAAGCTGCGTAGAATGAGATTTTCAAGAATGCTACTGAGAAAAACAGGACCCGATACATGAGCATGAAAAAACAAGCAAAGAAAGTGTTTGGGAGAGCTATAAGAAGGGAGACTGAACAGCAATTAGAGCAGTGGTTCCCAACCTGTGGTACGCGTACCACTAGTGGTACGCGAAGGTCTTACAGGTGGTACGCGAGTACATTCTGTTTGTTATTAGACCGAAGGGAGTTCTTAGTTCAGGCGGGGTTGATTTTGAGTTTTTTGGAGCCGTCGACGTTGTCTCGGTCAGTGATTCCCAAACTGTGTGCCGCCACAGATTCTCAGGTGTTCCGCAAAGCTTTTTGGAAAAAAACTATGGAGATATTGAAAATAAGGCATGCAGACAAGCATAC
>Ga0210059_1006771_pt1 | contig 18326 bp, 16 predicted proteins | sample Ectturendosymbi2_FD_188042 | JGI IMG/M metagenome (GOLD analysis project Ga0210059, IMG submission 188042) | Ecteinascidia turbinata endosymbiont from Florida, USA - Sample 2 (SPAdes) (version 2) | ecosystem: Host-associated > Tunicates > Ascidians > Unclassified | place: Key West, Florida... | reverse complement strand
AATGTAAACCTAAAATTAAGATAACTGTGAGTAAACGGTAGTTGGAGCCATTCGTTAAAGCTGAACTACTAAAGCCTTATCCAATTTATAGGAAAGCTTATTAAATGAGGCGGTGTAGTAACACAATAGCATTTTTCGAGTAGGTTCTTGAAAAGGTAGCAACCTTAACAGCAACAGTGTTTAGATATCAAAATGTATGGATGGGGATATTGCATGCTTAAAATTTATTGGATGTTCAAACTCAGAATGTTCAAACTCAATTGTTTCCAAGCGACTGTCAGCCGTCTAAGAAAAGTGATTAATTAACAATATCCCAAGTTTTATTTACGTTCAACTTGAAAATGTTGTTTGGTTTACAATTAGAGGTTCATCTTTGGTAGTAATGAACACATAAGGCGGAAAACAGAGAAGCGTCGTTGTCGACTTCCTAGGCCAAGCAATATGAGTAGGTAATTGTGTAGGTTTCCTTGACGCATTAGGTTTAGAAGCAAAGCAATACCTACCACAGTTAGCCAGCTTCAACATATAGAGGATAATGTTTGTTGAAAGTGCATTTCGCTTTGTTTTCAATTTAATCTAGAACCAGTCTTGCAATAAACCTCTTTTGGCAACGCTTGCGCTATTGCTGAAACTGTCATTTTTCCTCAAGTTAAACATCGGAAGCCTCCTCTCATCTTGTGCAATGTTTTCTGCCATGTGCAAATCAGCATCTAACATATACTCCTGATCCTCACAACGACCTGACCTTATAGTTTGATCGAATTCTCGGTTGATGTTAGTCAACCACAGCCGCCCTCCACAACAGTTCATTTCAGTGTTTATGCGCACGTTTTGTACATTTAGAGGTACGGTATTTCGTGCACTTTGCAGGATTCAAGCGAAGCTTTCACTATTTGCAAACTACTGTCAATTAGTGAAGACACAGTACAAACTAACGTCCAATCTGACCTGAACATGAGTTTCCTTCCGGCTCTTCTAACTGTTGTTGCTTTTGCTCTTTCTGCAGCTCTCCTTGCTCTCTCTTCTTGCTTCCGCTTTTGAATTGCCATCTTTTGTTCCCTAGCCATCAACCGCCGCTCCTGGTAAATGAAGTTTCAACGATGAGATTATGATCAATATTTGAGCATTCTGAGGCGATGTTTTTTGCAACTAAACAGATAACCAACATTTTTATTTTTTGAAATGTGAAAGTTCACAATCTAACACCGAGCTTAAAGCATTGTGAAACGCTCGTCGTGCAATTTGTGTTATTTTCTCTTTTTTATCGTTGTCAGGTTGTTGCAAACAAGCATGAATGAAAAATTGATTTTAAGGATGACTAATAGAAGGTTCACTTTTAGTAAAGTGAGATTATGTTGGGGATTCTTGAAACACAATTTGAAACATCTTAGAGTTCAAAATGTTCTTTGTGACAAAGGCTATTCAGCATTTCATCTTTAGATATTTCATACAAACGCAACTCCTCTTACCTTGTCCTTTAATTTTTGTATCTCATTTACAGTTTCTGTTGGAAGTGACTCGATCTCATCCATCAGTTCCTCCATTCTGCTCTCGATGCATGTGAGCATTGTGATGCTGTCGATATTGACGATCAATCGACCGAAAACCGCTTTGTACACCTGAGAGCATAAAATTTTGAAGCACTCGCCGTTTTGCCGAGACTTTTGTTCTGTTTTTGTTTTTGCTCTTCTTCTTGCTGTTTTCTATAAAACGAAACCGTTAAACAATAAAACGTTCCGTTCATCCTTCTACTTCGGAGACGTCAGGACTTCGATAAACAAACTTTCAACCAAGCTCTACTGGCGATAAAACCATGAAAACACCTTAAAAACTTGTCAACGTTTCGATACTTGATACACCTATCTTCATCAGGCCTAAGAACGATTGTCTATCTAATTCATATCTAATTCATATAGAATATGAAGAAGAGTTGTGACATCACACATCCTTGTCGGAGTCCAACATCCACTGTGAACTATTGTGATTTAATTCGGCCGATCCGGACACAAAAGTACGTCTGATCAGGAATAGAATGACTTGAAGGCCAAGAGCAAGCGGCTGTCAACATCGAACATCTGCAATATTCTCCAAAACTTTTATTGAGGGACACTGTCTTATGTTTTTTCAATGTTGACAAAGCATGGCATCTTTTGCATACTCCCAAGATTTTCCAAATTTTTCTGGAGAGCGAAACGTTGCTCTGTAGTGCTGAGGCATAGACTAAAATAACACTGGGCATCCTCAAACTTTGATTTAATGCACGGCACCCTTATCAAGGAACTTGGCAAACAATTTTCCAGGGGCGCTAACAGGAGAGATGCCTCGATGATTAGTGTATTCCCTCCGGTCTCCTTTTTGTGCATGGTGAAGATCAACCAATGAATTGCCAAACTTTCTGTGCCCTTCCAGACCACCATGCCAGTTGACACACACGATAGTCATAAACTCCTCTGTTTAAGGCTTTGGGCATTTCAGTTCAGATTTCATCAAAATCTGCAATCTTTACCTGCTCTAAATGCACCCTCTTCTGTGTCCGTTGGTGCGAAAGTTACTGGATCCAAAGTAGTTTGAAATACTCTTTCCATCTGCCAAGGGTGTCACGCTCATTGCTGAGCAAATCAACATTTTTGGCTTTGATGGATCTAGCTATATTTGATTTTTTGCTGAAGAGAGGCAAGATGGTTGGTCAGGACACGTTGTTGGCTTGCCAGTGATTGTAATTCAGTTCAATGTCCGAAAACCTCTCAAACTGACTTTTACACTAATTTGCCACGAGGGCTGACAACGTTCGTGCCTCAACGTACCGCATATGCAAATTGTTCAGCTTTGTTCTGAAACCAGGTCTTATAGGCTATTTCCTTTTCTCGATAGCATCTTTTACTTCCTGGTCCCACTAAGGCTTTACTTGTTTGCCATCTGTCGCAACACTACAGTAAATCCCTTCTGTTCACATACCTGAGCTACTGATAAAGATACAGTTGCTTTGAACAGCGTCTGCGTCCGCTGTGAATTTTGGAACCTGTCGAAACAAGGACAGTAATATGTCTGCAAAGATCTTTCTTACATCTGTTTCTATCAGGACCTCCGACTTTATACCGTAGAACCTCCTGGTCTCACACGTTCGTGTAAAACACTGTTTGTTTTTCCAGACGTACGTTGCAGACCACCAGGCGCCGATCAGTAGACAGTTTTGCACCCCTTTTGGGACGAACGTCCAACACTGATTGGAACAAGTCAACCGAAACTATGCATTTTCATACTGGTACATCGTAGTGAAACTATATTGTTACGTCATAGTTGCAGGAGGAATCTCCAGTTGTTATTTGCGTAAACATCTTCATGTTAACCAACCACACCCTTCCATAACCCAGCATAGCCGAAGAGATGCCAATTGAAACTAAAGAAGATTGTTGAGCTTCCTCAACCAGTTCGTGCTCTTTTCCTGTGAGGGAAGTTGTGCCCAGTTTCCAAGTATTAGCTTTTGGCAAGAATTCCTTTTGCGTTTAGCTTCCAGTCTCGCAGAGTAGAAGCACTTTACACTGTCCCAATTCTCTTCCTCAGGTGCGTAGTGTGCACAAAGGGACCTCCGTTTGTGGATAGTTGATGGAGGAGACTGTCACGAACTTTTCGAATGGGCCCCATAATACTAAAACAATTATAAAAATAATTTACTGCATCACGAAGATCAACTACTTAAAACAAGAATTTTTCACGGTGAGTCTTGTAGCAAAAAGTATTTAGCTTTTATAAACAACTAAGAAATATTTTGGTAGGTTATTACAGAAGCAAAAGTTTTACAAAGCATGAAGACTCTCTACGGAATTAAATACCTTTGCTACTTTGCTGTTCAAATCTGCCAAAGCAGCATCTCCACCCTCTTGCGCCCCTTCGTCCAAAATCCTGCACATGAATTGCAAAGACTCGCTGGATGTCTCGCATTCTTCAATCAGTTCTTTCATTCGAGCTACTTGCGTTTTCAGAATATTCTCTTCTTGATGTATTCGATCAACAGTTTTCTCAAAAATGATCTGTAAAAACCCAACGCTTCCATTGCCGCAAGTTTTGGGAAAAGAATATATTGTTGAAAAAACAACAAACAAGTATAAGCGGTTTTCAGGACTAACATTTCTGGCATGCTTGTTGAAAGTTCCACAATCTAGTGGATAGCCAAAAGCAAAACTTTGTCTAGCCTAAAATCTTCTTTTGGCTTGTGTACAATACAAAAACGTTTTGCCGTGAGCCGTTTTGCCGTGAGCCAAGGTATGTTAAGCATGGTGTACATGAGCTACCCTAAAAACTCTGAAGGCTTGTCATAACAACTTACAAGTCTTCTTCGTCGTAAGTTCAGAAAATATTTTAGATAATCACCGGGCTTTGTTACTCTTCGATATTTGATTAATACAGCTAAACCGTTAGGTTTGTCATGATTAAGGAAAACATCATAAAACGTTGGCACGATTCAATGCATTTTAACTGCATCTTACGATTGAAAACTTTTTTGCCGCATCTTCAGTTGAGAACTTCCATGTTGCTGTACAAAGATGTTCTGTTTTTTTCCACACACGTTAGTCCACATCATTCGCGAAAGTGTTAATATTTTCGACACTACGATCTTTTCTAAGAGATTAATTATTTAATGCAAGACGACCACCTGCTTTGGCATTTTACCTGGATCTCTTCAAGAGCTGCCTCAGAAAGCTGGAAATGAAGTATCAACCGCAAATTTTCTTCCTCCATCGAACGAATCAGTTTGATTAAATAAAGTGGATCTTCTAAAATGTGGGAGAGTTCGTCAACGGTTGCTGCAAAAATGTTTCACAACTTCTGTTACAGTCGAGCAGAACTTGGAGGCATTTATTTCGTTTCTTCATTGAGTCCCTTCCTAAATTCACTCAGGTTTGAGCTGCAACGCCGTGTACAAAACAACGCCTTACGTAGCAACTTAAGGACGAAACGAAAAACATTTTTTTAAAGTGCATCAATTCCATAATATATCATTTTGCTGCTGCGGACAGACTGGTTACTATAGCGACACAAAAACTTGATCACAGTTGCATACTCGTGTGCACAACCATGACTTCAGATAATTGGCTAAATTTAGCGTAGATAAAAGAGAATTCGGTTACTTGACGTGCTTGAATGAGAAAACAGTAGTTGAACAGATGCAGTATTATAAGGGTAAGTGAAGCTCACGAAGGTATTGAAATACATCGAATGTCTTAAATTATTTTCTGTAGCGAAAGAGTAGGAAATTTTTCAATAGTTTTCTGCTGCTGAGAACAGTTACTGATGATTTTCCTGTAGATCCGTTTCTTAGTGATGCATAGCAAGAACAGTTCAAAAACTGCACGGGGGCCTACGTGTCCTTTGAAGCGTGTTTTCAGCATAGATTTAGTCAAAGAAAACGCTTTACGTAATTTTCTAACCAGTCACATCTGCGTGGTCTTCATCCCATTCCTCCGGATAACGCATCTTTGCCAGGGAAAGAGCACTCTTGCTCAGCTCGCTGGACAGACTGAGCGACCTGGAATCTCTTTTTTCTGAACCTTTCCTGCAGATCAATGAAACATCATGCAGATCCCAACTCAAACAATGAGATAATTAAAATGCAAATCTGCAACAAACTTGTGAGTAATTCAACGTGATGTATTTTTTTTTGAAAAAATAATTTGCATATTTTTTCGGCACTTGCATCAGCACAGGACCATGCTGGCCACAGGAAGGCTGGCCACCGCATTGCGTCAGCGCCTGGTCGTTTCCTACCTTAATTCGTGATATCACACACAACTGCTTGTTTCATGTCCGTTCTCAGTGTTTAAACAATAGGCAGTCAAAGCACTGTCGCTCGGTGGCACTGTTTAGTAGTTGAAGTTCAATTCTAATTGGTCACAGTCTTAACGCGACAAAAAAGTTTCTCTACTTTGAACCAAACTTTATCTGCAGTAAAAAATTAGGCGAAAAAACAGCAAAAACGTAGGCGAAAAATAAGCAACACGGCCATGAAATAGGTCACGCGATATATTTTGCATAAATTCTAGAGAATGGTAAAAATTTATGACACCAAGCCAAAAATATCACCAGGCAGTGACTTGGATTTTACCATTGCAAAATCAATGCTCCCCGCATATGATCTTCATACTGCAGAGTTAAATTGATTTTTTATAAAATTTTGTTTCTTAACACCTGGATTTAATGCTAGTTTTTACCTGTTATCTTCCCAAACAATGTTTGCTTTGACCGACCTGCCTACCGCTCTCCTCATTATAGACACCCTTTTCTTTTGTTTGCTGTGCTTACGGATTGCAGCCGCAATTGCTTTCCTCTTTGCTCTATCATCCAACTTTTTCTGAGTCCACTGTTCACTCGTCAACGACTGATGCTTCGTCTGGTTATAATTGACCAAGCGCAAAAATTCTTTGTAACTAAAAACAGTGTCAAAGATTTTCTCTTGATGCCGTTCGCAACTTCCTTACATGATATTTACAGATTCAGCAAAACTCAACTCAGATTCTGTTCAAAACCTGGTAGTAAGGTTCCTTTCACTTAATTTGCTATTTAAACTATGTTAACACTCTGGTCATTATGTTGCAAAAACACCTTTCACAGACTATCCATAAGCTTCCAAATTATGTATAGCACACCTCAGATAATCAGCAAGTAATTCGTCCTTTCTCGAAAGTTCGTTTTTGGCTGCACTCAGAGCCGCTTGCACGCGACGGAATTCAGCAATCTGTTAAAAAATGGCCAAAGCAAAGTCAGTTTGACACCAGCATTTCATCTGCTGTTTTGTTGCCACCACGGACAACGTATAAAGTTAAACTGATCCCAAACAGAAAAGAAATTCTTCATTACATCTTGAAGAAAAAGATCCCATCCACCACTGGTCACTGTCTATATTCATAAGTGGTGTAGTTATAACTCAATGAACTGTTCTGAAATTGAATGAAATACTGGTAGCGAGGTGAAAAGGCACTACAGCATGGTAGGTTTGCGTTTAAATGCACTCTCTCATTTTGGCAGTGATTATGAAGATTTTGTAAACCTGTTTGTTAAACACCTATCTCACAGGTCGCTGATCAAGCGTACATCGCTACAGAGACCACCGTCTTGGGGTTCCATCAGGTCGAATGTTACGCAATGTGTCAAATTTGCTATTGAAAGTATTCCGGGAGAAGACATTGCTTGATTTCTGACGTCACGAAGCAACTCGTTTTTCTGGAGCTAGGTTCCTCCTTTAAGTGAATGATTGTCTGTATGAGAGTTTCCAATTAATTAGAACTATGGGCGGAGAGACGCTCCTAAGGAAATATGTAGTTGGGAACATCCCCAAGTTAAAAAAGCTATTTGCAGTAGTTTGGCTCATTAAAATTTTTGAAATGCTTTCTGGGAACTTCAATGTAAGGTTCCACCCACTCCAACATCAACACACAGTTTGAACTGACTTGATTTAATGCGATGAAAGTTTGATTGTAATGATCATACATTAAGTGTTCGAATATTAAAACATTCTTGATTGCTCCTCACCTTCTCGAACTTGTGTTTGGTTTCCTTTTCAGCACTTTTCATCGCATCCACAGCAGCCTCGTCAGCGGATTTTAAAAAGTTGTCGAAAACCGAGGCGTCCTCCTGCAGCCTGTGCTCGATGCGCTGAACCTGAAACGAAAAGTTCGACGACTCCAACAATTATAGGAACAGAATCTGCTCCGCTCAGCAGATGACACTAGTCGCCTGTAAGCGCTTTCCGGCAACGCTTGATACGAACAATTTGCGGGAACATATCGGAAAGAGATACTTCTTGAAAACCTATCGGTGGCTTGTTATATTGTTGCACCATCGTAAATCTTCGCTATATACATTCTGGGATAGCATTACTCGTATTTCCGCCTAATCCACGTAATGTGCGGGTTGTGATGTCATCTTTATGATTTCCACCAGTGTCAGGTGATGACGGTTTCAAATTAAGGTTTACTCTATCAGTTAAAAACAAATAAATTTATTTAATAAGTACAGAGAAAGCTCGTGATACACAAGCGAAGTAATATCTGCTTCGGTTATTTTATGGTGCCAAGTAGATACGCATGCATTTTTGAAATATGTCTGCTGGTTGTGAAAAAGCAGTTTGTGTTGGCAATTTCACAAACACAGAGTACTCTAAGCGAAAATTTTACTCTCCCAACAACAGAGCGTGAGTAGCCCAATTTCTCGCCAGTGGATTTTTACTAAAAACCGAACTGTTGTTTTTTCGAGATCTTTTTTTCATGCTTTAGGAGGGTTTCTGAGGTTTATTACCTTTACAAACGGCTTAATAATACCATTAATAAGGAACGCCACTTCCAAGCATTCACTCAAACTAAGCAAAAGTCAAAATAGCGCTATGGTTTCATTCGACATATCATGGAGTTTTGAAGATGCTTTCAGCCGAGCGTGTTACACTTTTGTAAAAAAACACGTCTCCATCTGTCGCTAAGTGCAAGTTAAAGCTGCATCAACATTGGCATTTTACGTAGTTTTATCTTAAACCATGTTTCAGACTTCCGCTAATTATAACTATGTCGTACATTCACCGTCTCGTGACTGAAGGTAGCAACATATTCTGTTTATGAAGACAGGTTATACGGTGCAATGATGACAAAATACTGGTGTAAAATATAACATTGATTAAATTTTGCTGGTGCCGCACTATACAAAAACGTTAGAGACGAGTTATCAACACCAATGATTTGGTATTACTAAGCATCAAGCTTAAGTGATCGACTCCACCCAGGCAGCGTTTTTCATCCTTCATCAATTCAATGAAATTCAAAGTTCAAGCTAACCTTGTACTCTTCTTCAATCTCCATCTTCTTATATCTTTCAATCTCGTCACGCTTGGTTTGGATTGAAAAATTAACGAAAAACATTTCTTTTTTGCGTTGGATTAAATCGTAGGTGAACTCTCTATCCACGTGACGTACACGGCACATTTTTGCGGTCTTCGCAATCGCTTGACTTAAGCTGTTTCTCTGAGCCTTTGCCTGAGCTGCCTGAGAGATTTAAAAACTCTCTTAGAAAAATGCTAACCGTACAGCCTGGTAATCACACCTTTTACTTAAAAACAGTTTGCGCTATTTCTTACGCAACATGATATTTTAAGGAAGAAGATCACCAAGATATGAACAAAATACAAAAAACAAAACTTTTTTCAAATAGAACACGTAATCCGAAAAGATTGCACTTTTTGCGGTATAGCAAATATTTATAAATTCTGTTTTACTGACAAGACCAACAAAATGATTAAATTTGCTTTATTATCAAGCAGAACAGAACGATCAAATTCTTAGCGTATTCAAAGCCAAAACCATAAAAATATCATGATAAAATAATATGCCCATGATTCGAAGCATTGCACTCATAAAATTTTTTTTTGTTTTCTATTCATAGCTTCAACGTGACAAAACTTTTTATAACTATTGCTCCTACAAGGCACCCTAAGAAAACAATAATTTGAACAGGTAATATAATTAATACTGCATACGTGTTTATAGCAAGATTAAAATATTGAGAAAACTACGATGCATGAAAGCTTCACAGCCAAATATGCTTTGGTTTTGGGAATTTTTGCATTTTTCCTTGGAGACAGTTTCAAATTCCTTACATCTGCTTCCTGTTGCTAAAATGTTTTATGTCGGCTTATATTTGTTCTCCACTTCCGAACATTGTATGGAAAATAACATTAAAACTCTACTTTTTTGTCTTCATGATCCAGCTCCCGCAGAAGCTCTTTAATAGCAGGCAATGTTGTTCCGGCATGGCGTGTACGAAACGTGTGTTTCTCGTGCACCTTCTGTTTTCGCTCCGTTTCTCTCAGTTTTTTCTCTTGCATTTTTTCTTTCTGCATTTAACAAATGTTGAAAGCAAAACTTGATGATGGATTTGGATTAGTTTTTTACACTGACACGATCAGACTTTTTCAAACAAAGGGTTTAGGCAAAAGTGTCAAACCTGACGTAAGTTAATCCAATCATCCTCTGGGGGAACTTTGAACGGATTGCTCTGCCATCGTTCCTTCAGATTCGGTCTTTTTTTTCTGATTGGCGGAAGAAACGCATTTTCCTGCAAATTACTATGTCAAGTGGATAAAGAACAATATGGATTCACAAGAACTGTCCCCAAAGTCTATTTATGGTTTTACGTACTTTCCTTCCCTTACTTGAAGTGAGACGGAAGTTATTAGATCTGGTGGCGAAACGCGTATAATAAAAGGCATGAAATTATGCGTTAGAATCAGTGCCGGCGCTACCATTAGGCGAACTAGGCGGCTGCCTAGGGCGTCGGGCCAAAAGAGGCGACAAAAAAGCAGTTGTGTGGTTCAGAAAGTGACGAACGTACACCAAAGAAAGGGAATGAACATGATGAAAGTGAATGAAACACACGATCATGCAGTTTATGAGAAGATAAAGGCGCTACACTATTTCAGATTTGCTGCAGAAGGGTTGATATTTTTCCTATTAAATTTCAATTCCACATATACTAGGCAAGCTATGTCACAATTTGGTATAAATTTAATTCATGTAATAAACTTTTCTAATGTACAAAACGTCCTTCGTAGTTCTGTAATGTATGCGATGAGTAGGGTAAGGATCTCTGTACACAAGGGTGATCGCTGGAAAAGATCTTGTTTAGAATGCTCACAAGCCTATAAATGATCTCCTGTCAGGACCAGTAAAGCATGCCCTCCAGGCTATACTTTATCAAGTCCACTGCAAAATTTAAGGACACCACCTCTGTTCTTTTCCTTTTCTTAATTTTTATAGGCTGCGCCGCTTTTACCCGAGTAGGTTTATGTTGAAGGAAGCCTTCAATGAATCATGCTTCAGTCATCATGTGTAGTCAGATTAGGAACGCTGCAGAAACGTTTTATTATTGGCGTTAGAAGCGTAGTTAACCAGTAAGATATAGATGATAGGGCCTATCACCCAGTGGTGTGTTAAAGAGGAGGCGAGCGAGGCACTTGCCTCGGCCCCTCTTTTTAGGGCCTCCCTCGAGGTGTTTCGCACGTGAATTTTCCTCATTTTTGGTGAAAAAGTATTATCCACTCATGTAATATACTCCGGAGCAGATCACAAGTGCGTATTCTGCTTTCAAAGGGCAGTTTTCAGCAATTGTAAAACCCCAATCAGCAATTGTAATGTCCGGGTACTCTGCTTCCAAAAGGCCCCCCAACAACAGCTGCGATGTTTAAGTGCTCTCCTTTCAAAGGCCCTCCCGACAGCCACTGTAATGTGTAAGTACTTTGCTTTTGAAGGGCCCCCAACAACAACTGTAATGTGTAAGAACTCTGCTCTCAAAGGGGGCCTCAGCAATAGCAAATGTAATGTGTAAGTGCTTTGCTTTCAAAGGGGCCTCTACCAGCAACTGTAAAACTAGAGATGTAGGGGACGATGCCATCTTGCTATTGCTTAACTTTTATGTGTTGCTAATTTTGTCTTCCGAACTTTCAGTGTTTTTAAAGTTGCGCATCATGAATACCTTTTTGCATTTTCTGTTATACCAGTGATGCCGTAGTCTCAGGAACGCATCCTTGTGTGGTCCACATATTCCCTTCCTTGGCATGATCAAAAAGTCTTATCGCGAGTGGCTGAGTATGATAACTTCATCAGAGGGCCCAGAACCCGAATCCAACGTTGAGACCACCTTAATTTATGTAACAAAAAGATACCAGCTGGTACGCAACATTACCAACATTGGTGACCTTCACGAATGTCAGAGCTTTATTGTGCATGCAGAACGTCGTCGATTGCTACGATACCAGATTGTAAAAAAGTTTTTGAGGCCTGTGCTAGAATTTTTGTTTATGTGAATGCTGTGACGCCTGGTACTTGTGTACAGTAGATAATATTTTGATGAATTTGATGTTCAAATAAACTCAGCATGCATCGAATAAATTATTTTGATTTTTTAAAAATCGTCCTTGAAAGGGTCTTTTGGGTGGAGAGGTGCTGGAATGGACCTTGCCCAGGAAGCACCGGCAAATTTAAGATGTCCAAAGAACAAAGATAATGTGTTTGTTTACGTTTAAACAGATCGTGCCACGGTTGATTGAGCAGGATGATGTCATAAGCTATTAGGGGGCGCTGAACATGGATCTTGCCTAGGGCGCTGAAATGGTTTGCGCCAGCCTTGGTTAGAATAAGTAGTATTATGAAAGTATGAGTTCATAAATTCATGCGTTCGATTTAGCGTTCAGATCCTATTTGTCAGTTGTTTACTGAAAACCATGCGATAGAGACTTTTCTAAAGAAAAACCATCAAAAACATTGCTTTTCAGAAATTTAATGAAATAACAACAGCAAGACTTTTACAGATTGTATTCATGCCACTTATCTTTGACCTTGCAATACAACTACCTAGATTTTTGTAAGAAAGTAACACATTTACTGCGGTAGGTAGGAAGGTTTATTTTTATCTATAGTGCTCGCGACGTTTGTGTGTGTTTGGCAAAATATCTGAGACAGATAATCGCTTTGAAAATATTCCCAAGCGAGCGTAAGGGGAGGTTAGGTTCACCGAGGTACCCAGTCGTCGGTATGCCGCACTTTGCATCCCATAAAGACCCCAAGGAAAGAAGTGGTCAATTCTTGGGCCCAGGTTCAGCTGCGGGGATTTCCTGAGTGGAAAATATTCCCAACCTGCCTATCATTTCCCCATACATATACTGATTGCCCAGCGTGACTGAAGAGCCCTTTTAGAGGCGCTATTTGATTCATAGCTGGAGCCCTGTCAGGCGTCACCACTCCGGTCCAGAGCGGACCTTGGAAAATTATTGCTAATGGCCATTACATTTTTCCAAAAACTGGAGAGCTCCCAATTTGCAGATCCATCGCCTGTTGCAGTTTTGCGTCATGCTCAGGACTACGGTTTAACACCACGTTGTTTGAAATCTTGTAAACTGAAAGGAGTTCGACCTAGATTTGACAACCTTGACCACACACCCGCCCTATTGCTTTTGGGCAAAACGCATCGCTTGTATCCTGAAAAACAACTCTTTCGAATCTGATGCACTGAGACGAAAGTTTTTGTGAACCTTAAAAACTGGATGCATTTTTGTCTCATTTTTTCGCAAGAATCTCAGTCTAAAACTGTATTCGTGGGATTTAACACTGCGGCAATTGTGCGAATTTTAAGGTCGAACAATATAAAGAGTATTAATGATTCTTGTTTATTTCTCCCCATTCTAATTCACAACTAAATGTTCTTTTACTTTTTCGTGCGTTCTTAATAACCAACCTTCACAAATGTTTTCATAAATCTAAAGGGAGTATAAAAGCTTCCTATAACGGCTACTAGTTTGATGTTGTTGATTTGTTATTAAGCTCAGCTCGACCACTTGCTTTAATAAGTTGTCCGGTCAACTTTTTTCGAATGGGACTGCGTTTGTTTGTAGCATGAGAAGTAATTCTGCTAAAGCAAGTACTGAGATGTAAACGTTATATTGACGTATAGCCAATGTCAGTTCTCAAGCTGTTGCAGGTGTTGCACAAAATCAGAAATGAATCAAGCCATACTATTCACTTCTTGTAAGGTTAATAAATTGATGAATTTATCACAAACGGTTAGAACAGTTAGTTATAAAAAAAACAAGAGTCGTATCCAACTGATTATTTTCCAATAGCATAGTATCTTATTCAGGACAGGAATCCGTCATTTTTTATTACTGTGTTGCAGAAGTAGTCAAAAATAAATAAAATGATTTATTACTCTGGTCAACAAAAAATGTGTTGCATTGATGCAAACACTTATCTTTACTTAATTTTGGGGCGCTGCTTTCAAATCTGACCTTAGTTTTTTTCTGTAAGCTATACTTTTTTGGAATTCACGATTTTTCATTTTTTCGTGCAATGCAAAATTTTTGCAAAGTGACATTTTTAACAAAATGGAGTTATGGCTAGCACTTCAAAAATAGGAAAAAAACAGTCCAAAAATAGAAATATCTAGCAGTACAGTGTGTATTACCATAAGAGAAAGAACTTTCAGATCAATGTTACATGAAATATTGAAAACGAGTAAAGATTATTAACAAATAAAATGGGATATAACCAATGAACAATATTTTCATATGAATGTCATTGAAAAAATGTAGACAATTAGCTTAAACATATTTGATATGATGCAAAATCTACTTGCAAGCACTTGTATCAGGGAAAAAATTGACATTTATGACTCTTGCGTTTGTACAGATCTCTCGAACAATCACGTTTAATGCTCCAGCAGTAGTCTGATAACATATGATGGGCCCCTCTACCTTGGTAGCGCCCTTCTGTTGTCATGGAGCCTTGGTGGAACCGCTCTCCCTGTTCATCACTGATAGCTCCAAGGTTTTCTGGAAATTTCTCCAAACGACTGAACACGAAGTGCATTTTGATGCTCATTTTGCATCCTAAATCCATGAAATACTGAGAATATCTAGCCAGCAAAACCTTCACAATTTGTTTTTTTTATTGCCTAGAAAATTCTTCATTACTTCCACAAAAGACAACTACGCTGCCTTCTTGAACATGCATTGTTTGAATAAAAGCTTGAACAGCATGGGGCATACTTACAGGGAACAGGTAGCCTATTGGTTTAACCTGGACAAGTGCACATTGCTCTCAGGACTTAACACCTCACTAGCCTGCCAACAGCTTGCCCAATTTTATCAGGTACCGGTAGCTATTTGATCTTAAAACCAAAAAGATTTACTTCCACCTGCTATGCCATGTTTTGACAAACTACAGACAAAGGAGACTAATAATAGTGATATGTACTATAGGCCTACTAAAGCAAACCTGAGTGCATACTGCATGCAGACATAGGCCTTACTTTCACTGTTTTAGTGAACACCCAGCCTAGCCTTCACATTGCCTTCAATACCTCAACTAGCCCACCAACAACTTGCCCAATTTTATCGTAGCGTTTGATCTTAAACAGCACCAGAAACATTGATTTTTGCCCATTGTTCCATGTTTTCGACCAGTTGTTCTCAACCGCTTTTTAATGTTTTGAGAGTCGCATGCTGCACCCAAGCAGCTTTTGTGCGGCCCTTAGTAGTCTTTCAATAGACCCTCTAACATTTTGTTTAACAGACTTTGTTCTGCTATAAAGCAAAATGTGCCAATTGACCTGTGTTAGAATTTCTTTAGTGTGGTCCTCTAACCCATTTGTAAGTCCGGATTTGGCTCCGTTCAGCAAAAAGGTTGAGAATCACTGTTTTAGACAAGCTACAACACAGGAGCCTCGTGGCCCATGTGCTGTAAGCTACTTCAGCAAATTCGCAAAAAGTACTGTCGCCAGCGGGGGCCAGTGGTGTTCGGTCCTCCCATTTAAAATATGTGTCCTCCCATTTCATGTTTGGCACCCTGGTTGCTGCGTGCATCCAATATTGTATTTTTAAAATGTGCCCCCCCCCTTGTTATATTTGGCCCTCTTGCTGTGAATTCCTGGCGACAGACCTGGCTCGACCAAGTGAAAATCAGTCAGCTATCACAAGGTAATGTTGACAAGGATTGAGAAAAATCTGTAGGATTGTGAAAAAATGAAGAGTTACTAGTTTCTGGGTGAAAATGTACAAAAAATATTTACAAAATACCACTAATATGAGAATATTAAAAACGCCGATTGCATGAAAACTAAAGCATGCAGAGCAAAACTGATGGCAGATTTGAAATCAGCGACCAAAGATTGTATAGAATCAGTTAATAAAACCCATGCAACACAAAATGAAAAAAAATTTGTTCCCCTGTGTTATCCTTCAAATCTACCGCCTGCCTTGAAGAAAGAGTGAACTTCAAGTTCTTGTCATTGTTGCAATGGAACTGTCTATTACATCTACTTTCAGCAAAAAGACTGCTAAGCAAAAATTTTTCCGACATAATTCAACTGGATCTCAATGATTCTCCCTTTTCCACTGCATGTTCTTTCTTTAGAAGGTACAGTAGGTATCAAACGTGTGGCATGAATCGAGATGTGTCAAAAGCTTTTAGAAAACGCAAACAGGAAAGTATCTTACCTTCTCCTTTTTCTCTGCTCTCTCCTCGCCGTCATCCAGATCCTTCAGCATCTTCTTCACAACTGAACCTCTGCTCATGTTTGCGATCTTTTTTCCTCACTCCTTGTCCTGGACCGCCACAAAATAATTTCATAAGATGTGCATTGAAATTAAAAAATCGTCGTATATGCACCGGAACTTTTTGAAAAGTTGCCGGAGAAGATTTTTCATTTGCGGAAGCTCAGCTTACTAACTTTATACTCAAATACCTAGCCTTAAAAGAAACACTTCTGAACAAGTTTAATGTTTGTTTTATTGATGGTGGTTTTGCGTTCGAGATCAGTTGAAGACCTTTTGCTGCACAATAGCAAACTTATAGTCGATTAAGAACCGGTTTCTTTGTGGGAAGGGATTATTTTGTGAAAGCATTTGATTGCAGTGAAACTGAACACTTTTGTAGGTCAGCGATATTTTCCGAGTGTGGTCCGCGCTTTCACAAAGCGTGAGCAATGAGTAGATTGTGTTGAAAAAATGCCCTTAAGCAAGTGTCCGCCCAAATAGAAGGGTAAGAAGCAAAAAAAGGCCAATGAAAAAATGAAAACAAACGAAAAGATGATCATGGGCTTAACAACCCTAAGAATTAATCTGAGTTTCTTCCATGCAGAAAAGTTCGGAAATCTTGGGTACATCGGCATTTCGTTCAGGGTTGCGCAGTCGGAGGTAAAATATCCGGCTCCAACTCCTACTTTCCAAAACTTCCGACCTTTCCAAAATTTCCGATTCCCGACTCCGACTCCTCAACATAAAGGGAATGAAATTTGACTGTTAAAATCAATGGAAATCCTGGTGCACAGCAAGAAATCTCTATTTCAATAAAATTTCCAAAAGAAATTGTACCATTCCAACAAAAATACACAATTTAGGAGTGCGATATAAAAAATGATCCGATAGTACATCCGGAGTGGAACAATAAATCCGACTTCGACTCCCAGTGTTGTTAGGAATGCGACTCCGACTCCACCCAAAAGCCTCCGACTACTTGTGACCCCGACACCGCAATCTTGATTTCGTTAACATTTGAAACCTTTTGGTACAGGCCGCTTGTTCAAAGTTATTTCTTTTAAATGAAAGTGCGAGAGCCTGTAACAACAGCATGAATAATAACGAGCATACGTTCAAAATATGGACAGCCTTTTGTTTACAATCTCATGGGCTCAGACTTTCAAGTAAAAGCCACATTTTGTCAAAAACTATTGTCAATTGCAGCTACTCTTTGGTTTGCAGTTACAACCAAGAGGCTCAGGCATCTTCCACTGTAGATTTCCACTCTTCGTGTAACACTTTCTTCTATACTGTCTTACAATGCCGTTTGCTGATGAGCAAAATTCACGCTTTGCATTCCATATCAGAAAAAAAAACATCTCCACTTGGCTTTTTTGGCAAAACACTTACAGCGCCTAGAATGACTTGGCCAGGAAGAACCTACAGTTTACTGCTGAATAAACAAATGAAAAACAACCTAAGTTTCTGCAAAAAGCAAGAAATAGTTCAGAAAAAATAAAAGATTTCCTTAAAAGTCAGTAAAACAAACCTGTGGAAATCTTTAATGCACTCAAACTTTTCTGCGTACTGTTGATTCTGATAGGTTTTGATTGACAGTGCATGATACTTTAAAGCACTGCTTTTTGCTTTCGTTGCGAACGTGTGCTCTCCAACGTAATAAATTTTAGTGGGCAAAACTCATCGCTAATGCATTTTTTGAAGTGAACGAGAGCACAGTAACACACGATTTCATAATTTGCTAAATTAAATTCTTTTCAACTTAACATTGCGCTTCCTTGTCATTCACATTTTAAAATGTTTACGAAACAAATCTATTCTGTATGTAGCACTCATTTCAACAGACCATCGCATTCGATGCAAGCAGTAGTCAAAGGAAACCTGGTAGAATTTCCCACACAAAGCTTCAGATATTAACTACAACCATACCTTAATTTGAAACTTTAGAGATTGTTCCAGCTGATGAAAAGTGTCTTGGAATTCGTAAGCCGTTTTCAGCCTTATAAAAGTTCTATTACGTCACATTAGCTATTATTACAAGGAAACTGTCAAAGGCCTAAGGCTATTTACATATGTTCCGCTTAGACTTCTTAGACCAGTGATTTTCAACCGGTGTTCCGCGGAAAACTAGTGTTCCGTGAAAGATAGTCAGGTGTTCCGCAGGAAATTTGATAAGTTTGACTAGTGTTCCATCGAACACCGGTCGAAAATCACTAGTTTAACGCAATGAGCGTAACTATGTTTTCTTTCGTGAAAGTAATTA
>Ga0210059_1006770_pt1 | contig 18327 bp, 11 predicted proteins | sample Ectturendosymbi2_FD_188042 | JGI IMG/M metagenome (GOLD analysis project Ga0210059, IMG submission 188042) | Ecteinascidia turbinata endosymbiont from Florida, USA - Sample 2 (SPAdes) (version 2) | ecosystem: Host-associated > Tunicates > Ascidians > Unclassified | place: Key West, Florida... | reverse complement strand
ATTGGGTCATAGAGCAGTCCAAGGTTGTTGGATGTTGCCCAGTAATCCAGGCTCTCACAGTCAGGGGATGTTTTGTTGTAGTCCCAGTTGACATGTTGGCAGTTGAAGTCGCCAACATTCAGACTGGGGTGTGGGAACGTCAGGATGACCGTGGGTGTGAGTCGCGAGCGTGGACGTTTATAGACGTTTTAATGATCTTATTCCTGCGACGTCTTCGCACAAACACTCAGTCTCTGACTGCTCTGGAGACTGATCGACCAGTGACCATTCCAACCGCTCTTGGTCAAGCGTGGCAAAGCCCTGCTTCCTGCCCAGGACTGACACAGTTAGTGAGAAGTTGGGAATCACTGGCTTGTCCGCAGTTGTGCAGTGGATCTCCTGTATGACGATGATGCATTCCTTGTTCTCACAGGCTAGCTGCTCAATAACGCTGATCTTGTTTTTGTGTTGTAATATAATCAAAAAATCGACTTTTGCAGTCGCATCATTTTTGCCCTTTTACAACTGATTCATCTGATATGCGATGTTCCAAAAGATCGGCATGTTAAATTTTATTATCAACCTTATCTATTAATTGGGGGCCTAATATTTCTGTACGGTGAGCTTTTCCTATTGTCGCAGGCTTGCTTTCCCAAAAAGGTTTGCAAACAAGAATGTTTCCTCGGATCATCTTTTGTTTGGCGACATATGTCAGGATTAATGTCAAAAGATCAAAGCATGCGTTTTGCTCAGTCTGATAAACAACTTAGATGACGTCAAAACATATTATGAAACTGTTAAAAATTCACAAACGATGCAAGAGTTATCCTTGCAAGTGGTAGATTTCACAGGATCTTCACCAACTTGAAATTTTATTAACTAATCATCTACGGCAGAGCTGGCCAAAATGCAACCCGCGGGCACATTTCACATGGCCTGCCAAAGCCTGGATTACGCTTCTTTGTGGGAGCGACGGCAGTTTCATGCTACTTAATGTGTTTTGATGGGCTGAAAGCGAATATGAGCGCGCAAGCCTCTGAAAAGAAGTGATTCTTCTCCAAACCCTGTTTGAAAGGATTTGAAGAAGGGTTTGAAGCCTAGGCTATGCTGACCTGAACCTTATTATACAGTAAAAAGTTCGGAAAGAACTGCTGGTCCGGAGGAACTTTCACATAACCAAGTTTGGCCGCCTCTTTGAAAAAAGTTTGGACTACCCTGATATGCGGTTATCGGATAACCTAATGAATATTTTTGACACAAGGTGAAACTTTATTTGTTTTAGAGCAAGGACGTACGCAAGGGGGTTTTTGGGGTTAAACCCCCAATTGAGCTTGATATTTTACAAAAACTGTATTATAAGGAGAGTGTAAAGGGCTTGATTTATTACAAAAATAAGGAGAGTAGGTGTAGAAGAATACGCAACATTACGTCAACAAACGTCACTTGAAAACATGAATATGACGTCAAATTGTGACGCCACAAACAGCGCACACCAAATACAAATGACCACCATATGCCACTGAATGAACCCCCCCATGAAAATTTTCTGCGTACGCCACTGTTTTCGAGTGTACCTAGGTGGCTATCATCACAACTTGCTGCAGTTCGAATAAATTTCTTTTAACTCTAATTAATGTTGATTGCATTTTTCTAATCCGATAGTATCGACAACATTTGATGTAAAGCCTTCAACAAATGTTTCCGCGCTTGATGGTTCTGGCTACGAGTCTGGTTTGCATTAGAAATAATTATAAAGGCGAGGAGATTTGACTACAACTGGTAACATGGATTCGGCACCTGACTGTGCCTTGATACGTCTGTCAGTGGTCTATCTTGTTTGAAACAAGATGCGCGCTTTACTTCCAGCAGCAGCAAAGCAATCGAATTAAGTAAACCTATGCTAGTACTTTACGACCTTGCCAAACATTTCCGTTATCTTCGTCGCAGGCACAGATTGAAAACTTTCAATGACCCTGCACCCACCGTATGAAAACGTACTGTTTAGAAACAGTTTGAAGTTTAACAAAAATGTAGTGCACAGTAAACAACCGGTTCAGCCATGACGTTGTCTGCACGTGTCGATTCGCAAGAAGCATGCCTGTAGGTATTCTGTTATTGTTATTTTCTGTCTTTAAAAAGATCTTGAAAAAGGAGTTGTTAGACATTTTATAGACCCCAGGAAACTTAATAGCGTGTGAAGCTGAACATTTAATCTTCGTTGTTACAAAACCTTTAATTTTTGGTCAATAATTTCTAATCAAAACAGGACTGCTGTAGTTTTTGTCAATAATCTGGAAAATAACTGATTGTTGTTCACTAGCGGGTCGTCACCGTCGAAATGAAATTGAACATACCACGTGGCGATAGCACGATGTGCGGTGTGCGAATGCAGGTTGAAAGTGCTTAGGTGGTGTCGCGCATGATAACGACTTACTAGTGTAAATAAATGTAAATATGTATAAGTGCAGGGAAAATATTTGTTCAAACGGATAAATATCTTCGCTCCGCTCTATTCCAACAACTGGGCAGATCAGACGTGGCAACTTGAAACAGAGCACAACAATAAACTCAGCGCCAAGTTGGCTTACTTATAGTGTTGTATGAAAACTGATTTTTGCCATTAAAACTCATGAATTAATTTAAACTCTTTGGTATGCTCGTAAGTCATCCTGACGATGTTGTTGACGGTCTTCTGCAAAGACAGGCTCAAAATTATATTTTGCAAAATAGCTCGACCTCCTACCACTTTTACCGCATTTTTTGGCTACACTATCTCTTGCCTGTTTCAGTAGCAGCACGATATACCCTTTTTATATCGGTATGACATACAATTAATTTTACTAACAGTATCACATACAGTATTTTTCACTCACAGCGTGACATGAGGTTTGTTTTACTGGTAGTATGACATACACTCAACTTCAATAACAGCATGATATGCCCTCTATTTTGCCGACAACACGTAATGCACTCTAATAAATGTAATAAACGAAAATGCTTCTTGGAGCCTTATAAAAAAAGGGAACGCAAATATAGTTTGCTTGCCAATGAAGAAAAGAGTCAACTTGGTTGTGTAAAAGGCACAGGGATCAGCATGAATAAAACAAATTACACATTTGCTGAGGCAGCGTGATATTGACTCGATTTTGTTGAACGTAAGACTGAAAGTAAATTTCTGTAGGTGAGGGCCATGACGTAAAGCTTTTCAACAAAAGGTGCAAGTCATCTGCGATTGCTTTTACTCATAACAACACACACCCTTCTTAAAGTATTTATGGGTCTGAAACAACGAACAAACGCGTTCGACCTTACATTCGGATCTTCGGGCAATTTCAAACACAATTTCGAATCAAAAATTCTTAAGAGTCAAAGAAAAAAGGATGCAATCATACAAGTCTGAAACGAAAGTCTCTCAATAAAACCAAAGCGGGCACAGCTTCTCCGAGTTCAGGTCATACCTGTATTTATTTGACAAAATTTATACTTTACCATCGAAACCTGTAGTTTTACGTGAAATTATTCGAATGAAACTGCCTGGAAAAAAATTTTTCCACAAAACGTTCAAAGCAAATTGGCACATGTTTATCTAACATAGCCTCAGAAACTGAATATTTTTCTAGTTGAACCTGTCTGAAAATCTCATCATAGGGAATTAGTAACGGTTTTGTCAATTTTTGAAAACACGTTTTCCGTCTCATGCTTTTTGTGCAAAGTACGGTTTTCCATTAAACTATTTCACCACTCTGATTCATTTGGATATAAATATGCGTTGTGGCTTTTTGTTAGCCAGTAAAATATATATTAGACGCAACGAAGTATTTCAAATATGGAATCAAAATGGAAAAATTGAAAGTAGCTGTCGGGAAGACAGATTTATATGTTTGTGAAATATCCTTGCATGGCTGTAATTAGCATTTTAGAAAGATGTTGGTTGTTCAAAAATTTTGACGCAATGTTTAGTATTTGCTATAAAGAAAGGAAGAATTCAGTGATGTTGTTTTTTATTCTGATTATGGATAGTTGCATCATCTGCTATTTGGAAAAGGTAAACACTTGCAAAAACGTTAAAAAAGCAAAGGGTTAATTTGTTTCAAATGGTTTCTAAGACGACATAGCAAAACATGAATACAGTACATTAAATTAATTTTATTTAAAGAAGATCAAACCATGCCAATTGTTTAACACATTGGCTGGTTTCAGAATTATTTCTCTGTTTTAGTGATAATTCTCGGCACGTATTAGGAGATATGTACTTCAAAATGCTTCTGACACTCGCATATTTTGCATTAAAAACCTTGTTTACATTTTTAAAATAAAGCTTTACTTTATTTGTTGCAACAGTTTTTTATCGCTTCACTGTCGCTAGCAAAGTTGCAGTCTTCACTCATGAACTATGCCAGTCGTCATTCACGATGTTAGATCCAAACGATTGACGCAAAGCTTGTACCCCAATAGTATGAAACATTTCAAAATTTTACTGGCGAAAATCGCCTAAACGACATCTTACTGCTCAATATAGTTTAGATGCTCAATATACTGTAGTCTTTTCATACAAAACTTTTTGCACTTTGCTTCGCTGGACGAACACTGGCGCCAAGTTACGGTTTCTACTTTGAAGATGTTTATCTTTGAAAGCCTTGTGTATACGCACCACCTTGTTCAAGTTTGCTGTTTTTGCGAATAGAAGCAAAAGTGTGATTTTCGTTCTGGAATTTTACCAGAATAACAGTTTTGTGGGAACGGTGGCAAGATGTTGCCAGACTACGGTTAGACGTCGCTGATTTTGCAGGAAACACTGTGCAACATTGCGCCCTTTTACTATTGAAATGCAAACAGCATCTTAGCCAAATGGGATGACTATTGGCTTGCCAAAACATTAGGATAAGTAGAGAAACCAATGCTGTCAGTGTGTGATCATTTCCTGTAGCAACAAATAATCATATCTCCGTAAAACTGCTTTGGTATTACGACTAATTACTACATCAAACATTTAATGAACTTTGCTAACAGCAAAGGTTTACGAATTGTTGGAGATGACGAACTAAAGCTTTACCCCCGAGTTTCTTCTTGGAAACCTCTTGGTGCGTGTAACAAAAATAAAGCACGGACAGCAAAGGATTTACGTCATTGTTCATACTATACACGAAGCAAAAGTATGTGAACACACATTTTATGTTGAACACTGTTGATCTGAACATTACGGAGGGATAACCAAAGGTTTCATGAAATATTTCTACCCGTTGCTGGTTCAGATGGTAATAGAAAGCTGGAGTGTAACAAGACCTCTGCAAAAAGTTTACGAAGCTTGAGAAAGCACACACCGTCCATCGCTACTCTTTACTCGAGGTGCAAATATCATTTTCTGGTGCATGCTTTTTGGGTTTAATTGATGACTGCTGTACTCGCTATTTATGGGTCCAGTAATAACTCGCCGTGGTTCACAAGCGCTTCACTTAAGGACATAAACGTGTGTGGAGCTTTTGTTCGGCCGCCTGTTACGTGTACCTCTACTTCAGCGGCTTTGATGCCGGGAGCTCAGAGATGGTGCGAGATATGCGAAGAAGGGACACGCACGACGTTATCAAATGGCAGACTATGCTTATGGAATAGAGTTTCATCAACCAATCTGGTATTATGTTGCAAGTTTGCAATGGACTTCGACAGCAAAGGCTTCTGCTTCAGTCATTCCCCAAAGATTTTTACCGCGATTGTTAAAAAATTCACGAAACAACCTGGCGGTAGCGTTTGCTTACGCTGGCCACAGTCAGCCCTTTTCCTTAAGCAGGAAAGTTGCTGTTGTATATTTGTTATCTTCTTTTTTTTAGTAAATCCACAACCACATCTTTTGTACCTTGTAAGGCAAACGCTGGAAATATTTCAACAAAAATTACAGCCGAAGAAACTCGAGTAAAAAAGATTGTGCAGACATTGCACTCTGTTATCGTCATCAATATGTTAAGAGCCAACATAGGGCAACGCAACCTGAGCTGTTTTTCGTACGTGCTGTTGTGTTAGGGATACTCTGCAAATCTGCTATCTAAACATTCTGCTTTAAAGTTGGGCTCGAAAGAGCGTTTTGAAAGCGAACCAGGCTTCTATTTATTTTAGCACAATTTTCACAGAGACCAAATGTCTTCGTTGCTGCCAGCATGATAATCACTGGGGCTAAAGGACTGTGACACAGGTAATCATTACTTACCACATGAACAAGCCAACCGATACAGTCTGCTTGCCATAACAAGTGGCAAGAGTTAGGATCTCGTCATCAAACGCAACGCGACCAGCGTATGCAAAGCAAACTATGTTGCGTTGAATCAGAGTCGCCTCGACACCAGTTTCATTGTGTTCAAGCCAACAACAAGCCGTAACGCGTGATGCGGTCATTATAGCACAAAGTTATTGGGGTGATAATAATCTATAAAATGTGAAGTTAAAAACGAGGTTGTGTCACACAAAAGTTTGCAAATACTTATCAGCTTGGGTCTAAGGCCGTGACCCATTTGAATATTTGCTACAAAAATGACTATGTCAACCAATGCACTTGAATAACAAATAAGAGAAAATATTTGGTGAATGGCCACACGTTTGCTTGAAAGAAACGACATCATAAGGAAACACAACGAGTGAAGCTCACTTTGAAGTTGGCATAATTCAACTAGGTCAAACATTTTTAAAAGCTGCTGATATTTGGAAGCTAAGTTTGCCTAATCCAGAGACCTGATGACAGCTGCTTTTAGGGAGGTTGCTGTATGGTTAACTCCAGTTTGATCGCTCCATCACTTCGCTTGAGAAAATTCTTAGTCTGGCCGATTTGTCGCATTGATGCTGCGTTCTTGTTTTCAAAAACACTGCTAATCTTGCATGGGTTGATCCAGAGACTCTTAGATCAAACAGAGGTGCTTATATTTTAATTTGGTTATTCTCTGCTTTTTCCAACAATCTCTCCTGTTGTACTGTATTCAAATTTCCTATGTCAACAACTTAATATCACTTCGCCTTCAAACTATGATCACCAGACGGGATTGAGACTGTCATACCTGGACTGTTGTCACCACTTTTATTTCCAGAACAATAATGTAGAATGCTGTCCTTACAGTTGAAAGTGGTTCTGCCACGCACAAAACAACGGTGTTTACATATTATCTTCAACATCGGACCTCGTCTTTGCATTCTCACCAGACAAGGGCACAAGTAGGATAGAGAGAGGACTGAACGCGTAGCGTTACCGACCAAAACACTTCAGATTCTGTGACAAAGGGAGAAAATCTCCTGTAGTTGATAGTAAAAACAAAGTTTAAGTGCGTCGAAAGGAAAAATATTTTTTAAACTGGGTTCAGTGTAAAAGACATCCAAAACAAAACGGTTCATTTAAACATCCAGCTTGAGTTCAAGAACGTGCAGCGACACGCGTTTTCGCCGGTGCTGCCGTGATTCATGACGTCAATTGATAAATGAACCGAAACGCCACGGCTAAAAGTTCGGAAACATCAACAAAACGCTGAAGCGCTTGATAGAGTTTTCCGCCTGTTCAAGTTTCTCGAGTTGCTGGGCGGCAAGGTAGCCTAGGGATAGTAATTCATTGTTTTAAGATTCACAATACAGAAAGCAAATGAAGGTAACAACAGGGTATTGTCACTCGAATACAGTGGTTTCCAACAAGGAATGCTTGAATGTTTGGGGGTGCGAGACATCATTCCATGGGGTGGGGGAAGCGTCCGTTTCACGACAGGAAATTGCCCTGTTCATTACCCTTCTGCGACTTTTTCGTTTCCTTTTGCTATGGATTGTTGACCAAAACGCGAGGTTCTTTCAAACCTATGTGTTTTGATTTTCTTTACATATTGAAATATTTAAATTCTTTTCTGGACGTTTGAAAGCTAGTTCTTGATCACGAATTGTACGGGGTGCGAAGTCTGAACAACATTTTTAAGAGCCAGGTGCAAGAATAAAAAAGGTTGAGTGCAAACCCTTGCTCTAATGCAGTGTTTCCCAATCTTTTTTAGGCTAGCGCCCCCTTTTCTGACAAACAAATTTCTATCGACCCCTACCATCCCTAGCACACATATCAACACAATTTTTTCGTATTGTATATTTGGGATGTTTGAAAATGATTAAAACAAGAATGAGCTCAAAGATGCATTTCACTATAAAACTTAATTTAGTAAATTAACTCATTTAGCAGTGGGAAACTGTTTGAGTTAATGATTTGGAAACTGTTAGAGATCATGAAGGGCTCGCTTTCGTTTGAATAGCATTAAAATTGGACAAGAAGGTGAAGATTGCCGATTTGGCTTCAATGAGGTTAACACCATTCCCTTGCAATTGCAAATTATCTTCACTGAACTTCGTGAAGATATCTCTGGAGTGTTACAGCCAGGATACTGTAACTATGACATCCTTTGACAGTATCCTTCTGTGTCCAACAACAGGCAAACAAAGTCTCTTCATCATTATCTTTGTACACCACATTGCCTAAACTTAGCAGAACACTTTTAAACCCTTTGGTGTCCTTTGATCAATCACTCCATTAATACTCTGCCACATTTTTAGTAAATTTTGAGTTCGGAGCAGTGTAGGATTGAATTTAATCTGCATATTTTAACAGTTTTTGAACTTAGCCGTGACACTTGCAGTCGTCCACTGGCTCTATCATCTCTCTCTCCCCATGGATTTACTTGGCGCTGCTCAGTGCTCAAGCTAAAGTGCGTTCTGAGACACACTTCTCTTTTCCAGAATCTTTTCGATTCCCTTTAGGTAACTTATTCTTGTTGGCACCTAACATTATCTGTAAAAAAATATACATTGCCTTTTTACTTTCGAACTGAGCTCGTACAAGGTTATTATTATATTTGTGATCATTACACCACTCCATCCAAAATTAGCTCACGCTTTTGGTTACAGGCTGAGTCTAAGTGCAGGCGTGCATTCTCAAACCTGACCGGTGATAGTCACTGTAATGAAACGGGCATTGTTAAGTAGCAGTTTACCCGTGCCAAGAAGTACAGCTGACGAAAATTCCAATCATAATCATTTAATTATAGAGGAGAACAGTTTTACTGTGTAGCTTACCTTTAGTGATAGAAACTGCAGTTCATCGATTTATCTCCCAGCATTTCACCTCCGTTTTGTTTCCAAAACGCTAAGTTTTGTTTACAAATTAGATTTATACGTGTTTGTTGATCATACTGTTTTTTATGACATTTGGTCACTCACAGGTAGTAAGAAAACAGAAATGTAATTGTTAACTGGGTCTCCTATAGCCCCCCAACCGCCCATTTCTGCTTCACCGCCCCCTAGAGCAGTGTTTCCCAAACTGTGTGCTGCGGCACACTGGTGTGCCGCTGAAGAGGCTGAAGTGTGCCGCGAAAGTTTTATGTTTTGACAAAACCTAATGTTGCAAATCTTTTTGGTCCGCGTTGCATTGCTTTTGGTTTTAACATTTCGTCTTAACTTAGGAAGTGTGTGTGCCGCAGCCAAATTCAGAATGTATTAGTGTTCCATAACAAAAAAAGTTTGAATTTAACCCCTATTGTAGCTACTCGATTCACAATTGGGGGCGTGTTTCACATTCAACCTTTGAACCTATAGTCATTTCAGCAAATGCAGCAGTTGAAAATTAATACGACGAGTTAACCATACATCCCTTATAGAAGAATCTTTACAGAACTTAAACATTTTCTGCCTACCTAAAGTTTTAACCTTCTCAGTAGGTTAATTCATGCACACTCTTATCACAAAAAACTACATTCAAACTATTTTGTACACTATTTTATTCTATTTGAATAAGGACTGAGGATGCGTAATTTTACGTGAAATCGATTTCCTATTAAAAATTGCTGATCAATTCCTTGCTTACACCCATCGTGGAAAGTACATATTTTATTCCAATCATTTCTATTCACTCTCCCTCCCCTAAATACCTACTTCTAATAACTTTCGAAGATTATCCACTTTTAATATCTTGTTTTTACCTGGAGTAACTCATCTCCAAGGAAATGTTCCCTTACATTTATTGGTCCAAAATTGTGTTCTTCAATACCAGACTGTATTAAGCCTTCTACCACTTTACCTGCAAATGGAAACTTAAAAAACGCTTCTTCTACGAAAAGATACATAATTATGTGTTTAGTAACATTTCACTCCATGAGAGGGGTCTCAAACTCGACTTGCTCCGAAGGCCAAATGAGGGGCCGCATTATGAAACTGATAAAACAATGGCGGTACCTGAACCTCACTGGAAACAGCTTTTCCGTCTTATTTCCTGCAAACGTTATCATGAGTTTCAAGCAAATCATTTCCAGCCTGCTCTGTGAGGATCAAATTGTTGTTACACTGTTTTAGTACATTGAATAATGTAAGGTGTTGTTTTATATGTATTTTCATTTTTTTGTTTATTTATCTTTCGTGGTCACATTCCATTGTTACTGATAAAAATTAACACTCCCTAGTTTTCTTTCATTTCATCAATTATTGTTTTTCACATTGTGTTTGCCATTGTTTAACAAGACCAAATTTTGTCCATTAGACGAGATTTATTCATTTCTGCACAAAAACATGCTCTTTCATTTGTGATTTTTTCTCAACATGTTCTGTGTTTGTTTGTTTTTCCAAATGTGCTTATTTTAAAGTCCACCTGTTGTTGTCTAACACTTGTCAAAACGCAGGCTAATAAACGGGTTTGGTTGACTGGATGACAGCTATGGTCTTTCACGAATACTATGTGTCACAGTGACAATATTTGTTCACACTGATCATATCTGTTGCCAGGGAGGATGACAGGTACCTTACCTTCACGTGACCTTCCTGTACGACATTTGCTACTAATGTCAACTAAACCTGTCAATCAATCAGTGCGACAGCAACCACTGCTACCCGCGTCGTTCGGCATGGGGTGGGTCATGAAGCGCCATTCTCGGGGCGCGGCAGCAGAAATGCTGCCGAAGACACACGACTCAACATACCGCAGCTGAACACCGAGGGGCTTACTGCAGACAAGATCTATGTCATTGAGCAGATAGCCTATAAGAACAAGACTTTCATCATCGTTCTACAGAAGACCCCCATGCACAACTGCAGACAAGCTAGTGATTCCCAACTTCTCACTAGATGGGTCAGTCCTGAGCAGGAACCAGGGCCTTACCACGTTTGTCCATGGTCGATCAGCCTCCAGAACAATCAGTGACTGAGTGGTTGTGCGTAGACGTTGCAGGATACAAGATCATGAACGTCTACAAACTAGCGATTCACACCTACGGCCATCCCGACTTTTCCACACACCAGTCTGTACGCTGGCGACTTCAATTGCCAGCATGTCAACTGGGGTTTCAAAAAAACACCTCCTGACGTTGAGAGCTTGGACTCATGGACAACATCCAAGAACCTTGGACTGTTGCATAGCCCAGGAGAAACAGCCAGCTTCTTCTCTCACCGATCTTGGTTTGCACAAAGTTGTTGAGAGGCTTTTTTGCCCTACGAGGATCTCTCATAGAATAAATTAATCAACTATCGTCTTTGTCCATGATTTTCCAAACGTTAACACTAGATGGCCAAACAAGTCCTTTCACAGCGCGATGTTCACCTAATTTATTTCGAAGAACAAGGCAGGTAGATTGCCACCTGAACATTTTTATTACGTTGATGACATCATACAAACATAGTTCGACCTTCCTCCAGTTGTTACATCACACAACAGAAGTTTAAATCATAAGTCCCTGAACTTTTTTCAATCGACGCCAGGAGACTTTCTGCTTCTTTGAATGGTTTGTTGCCTCCCAAAGATATATCGCCGGTTTCTTGTTCGTGGCAGAAAAGTTACAGGTTGACTGTTCACAGTCAAAGGTATGCTTCTGGTTTTAGTCCTGTCGCTAGTCTAAGCCCATAAAAAGGGTTTTCAACCTAAGAGGTGGATCAAGAACCAGATCAAAGCATATTTAAGCTTTTAACTTCATTCACTGTCCTCTTGACAAGTGACGTTTCAAAAGTTTCAAAATTCATGCGAGCGTAAAAATCGCACACTGTTTCAATTACCTCTCTCACTTGACATGTTGGCAGTTGAATTCACCAACATACAGGCTGAGGTGCAGGAACGTCGGGATAGTCGTTGGTGTGGGTCGCTAACGTGGAGGTTTGTAGACTTTAATGATCTTATATCCTACGTCCACATGCAACCACTCAGTCCCTGATTGCTCTGGAGACTGGTTGACGTGTGACCATTCCAACCGCTCGTGAACAAACGTGGCAAGGCCATGCTTCCTACTCAGGACTAACCCAGCTTGTGAGAGGATGGGAATCGCTAGTTTGTCTGCAATTGTGCAGTGGGTCTCTTGTAAGACGATGATGAATATCTTCTTCTTGTGGCTGGCTGCTTGATTGGTCTGACCTTGTTTGCTTTGAGCCCCTCCAAGCGAATCCCTAAGCCAAATGAAGTATTTTTTCATTGATCGAAACTAGAAGACATGCTGAATCTGTAGGGGATTTGAACAGCTCTCTGACTGATTTGGCTTGCGAGTCATGGCGTTGCAAACTTGTGTAAAAATGTTCTAGCGGTGGGCCTAAAAGGCTAAAATGCATTTGACAAATTTTTGATATACCGTTTAATTGTCATCTCAACTACAAAACAACTTGTAGACATTTATTCTGGACATCCATGGGTATTTTAAGCTCCGTTCACAAATAAAGAAATAATATTTGGGTACTATAAGATTACCAATGACAACAAAGTGTCAGTGGTATTGGTTTGTTTCAGGGGCAGATCCAGCAAATAAGGATGAGGGGAGATTTGAGTACAAATTTGGTAGTCATGTTGCATAACGGCTTCGCTATTGCAAATTGGTAGTCATATCTTAAAACGGTTTCGTTACTGTTTCAGGGGCCCATCGCACCAATTGCGCACCTGGATTGATTCGGTGTGATTACGTTTGGTCTAAAAACTGTAGAAATGCAGTTAAAATGTTAAATGACAAGCAGACATAACGTGATTTTTCAATCTGGAATGTCCTAAATTTTGACGTGCATCTGATACAAATCGTACAGTGCTATAAATCGGACGTGGCTGAAGATTGGCGTAGTTGCCACGATTGGCAAGTCGGGAACACCGTGAAGTATATTAACTGAAAGGCCCCAGTGCCTCCTGTATCACTGTTCATCTGGAGCTGCTCTCATCAAGATCGGTTGTCGCCATTCGCCATGAATCAAGTCTCAGCGCCCTCAGAAATAAATGCAATTGTTTTGCAGATATGAATTCGGAGGACATTTACTGTTTGAAGGTAAAAGGTTTGCGCCGAAGTGCAACATTGTTTCCTTGGTATAAAGCTAAATTTATTCTGCATCCATTTCGCCCTCTAAAATGGCATTGTATGTATTTTCAAACGTTGTATGTATTTTCAAAGTGTTTTCAAACTCATTGATAACGGTATTTTAAAATAAAATGTAGCATTCGCAATAACAAAATAGACCTAGCGTAGCTGGTTGGAGCACTGAACTCAAACAGTTAATAACAAAAACGCGATCGTACTTCCTGCCAAATACTAATGCTTTCAACAAACTTAGCACTAAAATCAAAATTTTGAAAGTGTACACTGAAGTAAGTAACCAAACGTTGAGATATTTTTCTATAAACTGATATGATGAACTTCAATAAGTATGCATGTATAAATTATCAAAAATGAAATAACGCAATGGTCGGGAAGTCAAAGTAAAACATTGTCTATATGTAAGTAACAAAAGTAACAGTGTAGCATAAAGGCAACGCAGCTAAATGTGTTCACACAGTGTTTTACTTAGGAAATCGATTTCGCATCAGTTACAAGTTTCAAATCCTGTAAATTGCAAGCAAATACTTACAGGTGAAAAACTGAAACGCTAAAGAAAGATATAAGCAATTTGTTGTCAATATTTTGCTGCCGATGTATAAAATGCATTCTTCTAGACTACAGAGTCTAGAAAATCTAGACCAGCAATGTCCAATCGGCGGGACGCATTCGGCGCAGTCCAAGATTTCGTGAGATCCAGTTCAGATTTTCGCTGTAGTATAAGTAGCCTACATACTGAAAACGTGTCCTTAGTTTGATAACTTTAAATCTGATATTTTTGATGAAGGTGGTCCTCAGTGCCACTTTACCACATCAGCACCACGTACTGGGAGATTTCCACGTGCCAACTGACACCTTGTTCCCAAAATGTTTGCTATTTTTCTGGTATCTACAGTTGTTCCATTGGCACTAAACCTGCCTATGAAATGACACTTACGCAGTTGCTAAAAGTGCCAAACAGTCGTTACCTTTGTAGTTAAGATCGAATGCTTTCAGTACATTAGCCCAAAGTAAATTCAGTTTGCTGTGCTGAAAACAAACTATTCAATATGGGACCCTCATTAATATGTGATTCATTATTGGGCCTTGGATGAGAGAGTGCATAATTTTTGGTCCATTTAGCAATTTCTGCTGGACATAGCTGTTCTAGACGTTTGAAATAAACAAAATTTTGGTTTGTTCTCATAACAAATACAATTCAAGTATACACTAAATGTAATTGTAAATAAAATAGACAAAGTGCAAGATGCGTTCAAACCTAAAAAATATTTGCAATTAGCGCGTATGTGATTTTTAATAAGAAGCTTCACGGCCGAAAGAAAAACATTGAGCTCCAAAAATGTGTTATTTATGCGAAAATATCTAAAACTGAAAACTTTGTGGTTTAATGAAATATCTGGTACGTAATCACATTGTTTGTTACAATGCAATTTCATATGGAAGGTACATTATAACAGAAGTTTTTTTACAACGTTTGGTAAACTCAAGTTTACCGTAGGCGGACGTATCCGAAATCATCATACTTAAGAAGAACGCCTGCTTAGAGGCACAGAGTTCATTAGAAAACTGTTATCTAACTCATAGCACTTTTCCTCTTTATCAAACTTTAGGTATAATGAAAATGCGGTTTAAATTTCTTTATTGCTTAGCAGACGGCTTCTTACTATTCAAACATTTATATGTCTTGTTCGATTCCTTCTATCAGCCATAATATAAAAAAATAACCGAGTAGCAGGCACAACAAGCCTGAATTTGCAACAGAAATCCCACTATTGGCAGGTTCAGGTGTCAACGTTGTAGACACTGTATTCATTGGTGAAATAGTCGTCTCTCCGCTTTCTGTCCCATTTTCTCCAGTTGCAGTTGTCATGCTTGAAATCCCGTTGGTTGCTGCACTAACATTACTGGCAAAAGTGCTGGAACTAGCTTCTGATATGCTGGAAGCAATGGTTGTTGTACTGGTATTTTTTGCAGATGTCACTGATGTTGATGAGTGAGATGCCGCTGATGTTGAACCGTTTGTCATTGAAGATTTTGTTGTTCCAACTGCAGATATGGTCTGTTCAACGACTGTGGAGTCTGTAATTAAAAGCACAGCTGCAAAAACTATTTAGCTCTTAAAGGGGTGTAATCCGGTGAAACAAAATTATAAAAAAAACTTCGCAGCAGTTTCCACTGATGGAGTCCATTAAAGGTGAAAATCGACTACTAATATTTTTTCGTTAAGCTTGTTCACTTCTGAATTCGATCATTAGATAAGTAGCCTATTTAACAAATATCCAATGGTATGAACATTACTGGCAAAAGTGCCGGAACTGGCTTCTGATATGCTGGAAGCAATGGTTGTTGTACTGGCATTTTTTGCAGATGTACCTGATGTTGATGAGTCAGTTGTTACTGATGTTGTTCCAACTGCAGATATGGTCTGTTCAACGACTGTGGAGTCTGTAATTAAAAGCACAGCTGCAAAAACTATTTAGCTCTTAAAGGGGTGTAATCCGGTGAAACAAAATTATAAAAAAAACTTCGCAGCAGTTTCCACTGATGGAGTCCATTAAAGGTGAAAATCGACTACTAATATTTTTTCGTTAAGCTTGTTCACTTCTGAATTCGATCATTAGATAAGCAGCCTATTTAACAAATATCCAATGGTATGAACATTACTGGCAAAAGTACCGGAACTGGCTTCTGATATGCTAGAAGCAATGGTTGTTGTACTGGCATTTTTTGCAGATGTACCTGATGTTGATGAGTCAGTTGTTACTGATGTTGTTCCAACTACAGATATGGTCTGTTCAACGACTGTGGAGTCTGTAATTCAAAGCACAGCTGCAAAAGCTATTAACTCTTAAAGGGGTGTAAATCGGTGAAACAAAATTATTAAAAACCTCCACAGTAGTTTCCATTGATGGAGTCAAGTAAATGTGAACAATTGACTACTAATATTTCTTCGTTGAGCTTGTTCGCTTCTGAATTTAATCATTAGATAAGTAGCGTATGTTACAAATATTCAATGGTATGAGCAGAAACCCCGTGACAACGAGTAAATGTGAACAAAAATACAACTAGTTAAATTTATGAAAAAACAGAAGAATTTTCAGAATGTTTTTTAAAAATCTACTTTGGTTTGCATTTCCACAAAAACCAAGAGATAACCTTGCTGTATCCATGTAGAGATTTGATTGCTTGCACTCTCAATCAAAAACGATAAGAAATGAAAAGTGCGTTTATCAAAACCTATTCATTTTGTAAAATCTGAGTTTGCTTTGAAATGAATGGTATACAACAGTTGATCACTATTTGATATTTACAGCACATATATTGAAACCAGAAGTTTGAAAAATTCGCATAAGATAAACATTAACGCTACAAATTAAAGAACACCCATCACCTGCCTAGTTCTGCTACAAGTGTGTCAGAGCTTAGCGGGTAGACGTTTTACGAATCCGATCAAAACTAACCAAATATTGAAGCAGCAATTCTTGCCGTGCACACCACGTTTGTGCATCACTCTAAAGCACAATGTGAGTAGCTGTCAGTTTTTCATGATATCTGTGTGTAGTTGTGAAAAAATAACACCCCGGATGATTTCAAAAATGCTGTAGTATATTAAGAACACTTTGGTAAAGCCAGCTCAAAAATATTTTGAAAGGAAATATTTTGACTTTAAGCGAGCAAAAGTACTTTGTTTGGGGTACCGCCTCATAGCAGCAAAAAATTAAGATATGCTAAAAATTTGGAGGGAATGGCCTTCTTGGTCACCTTTGGCTACGCGTACCCAACAATGTCCTTATTGGCGGAGAACAGGCAAAGGTTGAATCTTTTGTGGTAATCTGCGTAAGGGAAGTTCCTTTTTAGGACAACGCTTATGGTGCTGCTGACTGAAGTTGCATGACGGTCTCAAAAATGTTTAATGATGCTGGTGCCTTGTTCAATGACACACCTGGATAAGGAAAGTTAGAATCAAGTTCAGTTGCAAGATGTTCTTACTGAACGTATAAAAATACTTTGTACGCAAAGAACATTGATATGATGTGGACATACCGTTATAGGATTCTTATCATGCTTAAACCGAGGAAGAGAAATGCATTTTGCTACTTTCAGTTGACTTTTTGATTTCGTCGTCTTCACCGAGCTGCTTGATATTTGATCACTCTTTACCTTATGTCGACATATTTTTTGGTTTATGCATAAAATTGTTTTTGTAAAATTTTGTGGATTACACAACAGGATTTGGCAAGTTTAATATTACGGTGGACACATTAAAGAGAGGTCCTAACTATTTATTAAGTCCAGTGTACATAAAATCCCGCACAAGTACACGGATAAGGTGGGGCCGACAATTTTATAAATTTAATCAATGACTCAAACACGTAATCTGTAGAGGGTGTAACTGGCCATATTTACCGTACAATGCCAAAAAGCGAATTATCACAAGAGCATGTGAAACATATCGATAAAATTATCTGATCTCAAAAGCAAATTACTTGCAGATTTGTTTTGCACACCAGCGCCTGGTGATTTCAAATTAACATACCTGTTGAGTCATTTTCAACCGTCGTGTCCTGTTGCAAACTCACTCCAATCAAGAGCGCAGAAACATAAAGAAAGATAATGTAGAGAGATTTCCCTTCCATCGCATAAACTCGTTTCTGTTCTACGAGTATACTTGCTACCGCACTTTCAAATGGTTGCCTTGAAATGACAGTGCTAAAGAGTTTGAAGAAAACTTCCTGTTAAATTTTGCCTGTTCAGTCACCCATAAAATTCTTCATAGCAACGACTGTAATCTGACTCTACTTTGATCAACGCCTATTATACAGTAGGGCGATCAAAATCCAAAACAGATTTACGTCAGTGTCAAATTTCAAACAGTGATTTTGCTCTTTTGTTCACTTTCAATCAACATGTAACACCTTCGATACCTGGTGTCCGAGTTTCTGAATGCTCTACACCAGGTTCTGTAGTCATGGTCACGCATTTGCCTAGCGCTGGTGAAACGTTACAAACACACGTTTAGCTGCTTGATTCAAAATTG
>Ga0210059_1006769_pt1 | contig 18328 bp, 12 predicted proteins | sample Ectturendosymbi2_FD_188042 | JGI IMG/M metagenome (GOLD analysis project Ga0210059, IMG submission 188042) | Ecteinascidia turbinata endosymbiont from Florida, USA - Sample 2 (SPAdes) (version 2) | ecosystem: Host-associated > Tunicates > Ascidians > Unclassified | place: Key West, Florida... | reverse complement strand
TTTTGAGCAACTTGCGCTTGCCCTGAAAATTTTCGCTGTATTGAATATATTTTTTATTATTCTGGAGTTTTGAGTAACCTGCGCTTGCCCTGAAAACAGAGTTGCCCTGGAATTTTTCACTGTATTGAATATACCTTTTACATTCAGAATTTTTGAGTAACTTGCGCTTGCCCTGAAAAACAGAGTTGCCCTGGAATTTTACACTGTATTGAATATACTTTTTACATTCAGAGTTTTTGAGTAACTTGCGGTTGCCCTGAAAACAGAGTTTGCCCTGAAAATTTTCAAGCCGGGGGGGGCCGCCCCCCCGTCCCCCCGCCTCGTACGCCTATGGTCACATGTCCCAGGAAAATGGAAGCAAATTTAGTGTTTCATAAATCTTCCGCTTCCTGACTCGTACAGCGTTTTAAGTTTTCCTGAGCAGGAGACGCTGCTTTAAACAAAAGATCCATTTTGCGAGCTGGCATAATTTCTCCCTTTCGGTTGAAATCGGTTTGCAAGTAAGCAGCTTCGTCTGAAGGCCTATCGAAGCCTTAGTCACATCTGTAAATAATGATGTTTCCATGGTGGTCGCTAGCACAAGCAGGATATCGGACAGGCGTCAGTAATGAAACAAGCAAGGAGCTCAGACTGCGCTTACATCTATTTATGAGAGGTTTTGCTTACCTATCAACTTGGTAGAAGTTCAAATCAAATGCATTCTCTGGCATTTGCCTTCCGCCGTACTCAATCCTCAGAGCATCAATCTTCTCTTTCAACTGATCGATCTTTTTCAAAGTTAAACCCTCATAACCAGATTGAAAAGAAAACGTCTCGTCATATTTACGACACCACTTTTTTCTTTTTCTACAAGTCTGTCTACTTGTTCCTTTCTGCTTGAAATCATCTCTTTCAATTTCAAAAATAACGTATTCACACGCTTCTCCTGCAGAAAATCAAAACATAACAGAATGATAGGTAACATCATTGTGAATTGACATAGATGAATTGGATCAGATGTAACTCAACTTACTGAAGCAACAAAAATCTATTTTGTGTGTGAGATCCGGATAAGCAAAGTTTTCCAAAATTTTTGGCTGCGAGCAGTTTTTCCCTGTCTTCTTCTTCGCCGTTTGTGTCAGGTGTTATTCCCCTCTGCTTGGCCGCACTTGATCTCTGGGCAGATGTTGAGCTGCCATTCAATTGTTTCATCATCCAAAACCGTCTGGCCGTGCAGTCCATGAGGAGATCGATGGATTGGACATTGGAGGACAACATGGTCGAAGGTTTGTTCTTCTGCGCCACACTCACCGTCTTTCCTGGTAAAGTGGCGCAGCTGCAAAACCTAATTTGCAATAATAATTTTGAATTTGATCATTCAAACTGACTGGTAAGACCAGACTAGTTCAGCACAGTTTAGCGCTAATTGATAGGTGAGATTAGTTTCATTCTGCAACTTTGCTAATAAAATATTGCAACAATAGCAGTATCACAACTAAAATTTCATAAGTGAAAATGTTTTCAATTTTATTCAATAAGCTACGTCAACACGTTACAAGAATTGGAGAATGTTATTTTGAGTAAACTTAACAACAACCTACCTGTTCTACCAATCCTGATGAAGCGCGATTATTACAAGTTGCGATTTCATCATTGGAAAAAACTAGTTCTTCCAAAGCCTTTTAATCTTCAACTCGTAATTGTTTGCGGTATTCTTCAATATTTGCGCCCAATTTTGATACATTGTGTTGCAAAGTTTTTTTCAACATGTTTTCTTCTTTCAACATACCATTAATTTTTTTCTGTACCTGAGTGATTTCGGGGTATATTTACCCCTTGATGCTGTCTGTGCAGGCTCTTCATTTGTTCTTCTTCCAATAAACAGTGCATTGAATCCATTGCTTTACTCCAAGCTCATTGGCCAGTATATGTCACGTGCGAGGAAACTCATATCGGACAACCTGCTTGTTATTTGCCCACGTCATGTTGATGACGCAACAAAAGTTGATGGTTCAAGAGAGCGGATGAAAGAAAAATCTATTCCAATTGTTGGCAATTATCCCTTGCAGCTTAGAGAAATCCGCAAAAACTGTTAGCAACTGTACATTTTCTATCAATGACAATATCGGACTTATTGCCCGAAGCTCTTTGCTGACGTTGCAGATTTCTAGTTTTATTAACGTTTTTGATTTTTTGTAAATTGGAAGTACTTGCAGGAGAGAAAATTGAGCTGTGCTGTTGGTAACCTGCTCCTGTGTAACATAAATTCAAAATATAGTTTCAAAATTTGATATGGTTTTATAAAGAAAAATGATTTCCCTTTTCGCAAAATCAACTGAATCTCTGTGTTGTTGTTAGACTTTTCGCAAGACTTCATGTGCTTGATCAGTGCGTTGTGTTCGCAATTTTTTTCTATGTGATCAAGTTTTTTTCAAAGTTTTTTACAACTTTGACCTTGTTTTGCTATACATTTTGCTTTGCTATACAACTGGAATTGAAAGCTTTTTTCCTTTAATTTTAAGCAACTTTTTGAACTTGTTAGCATGCCAAGGTGACTCGCGACATTACGCTGTTTGCTTCTGCTGTATCTTGTTATTGCCAAGTTGATGTGGGAATTATAGTGGAATTCCGCTTAACGGCCATACCGACAACCTATTACGTGAACACAACCTACCACAGTCCCTTTAATGCAGTCCCAAATATTTTCCTATGTTAATGCATTGCTTATATTGTTTCACTAAATCAACCACCCGGAGAACCAGTCTGACTGTTACGAAACTGCCAGTTGAAACCCACTTGACACGACCACATATTTCGGTTTCATCAATCAGGAAAACCGGTAACTTTTCTGTAGCAACTGCTTAGTTGCTGATTGTCCCATAAAGTTCTACATGCAAGGATTATGACTTGAACAATTTGTCTGAAATAAAACTTGTGTTCTATATTTGCTCTAACCTCTGTTGCATACCTGACATAAATGAAGTGACTATTCTCCACAAGTGTGAATGTTTGATTCCGTCACCAAATTGTTTTAATAGGAAATCGATTTCACGTAGCACTACGCATCCTCAGTTCTAAAACCTTATTCAAATAGAATAATAAACAAAGTGATCACGATAATTAGGATAATGCGTGAAACCCTTAGTACTGCAACTGTGATTAAATCCACTTATGCGACCGCCCCACAAAGCGACCATGAGTGCCGTCCAGTGTGTGGTTGTGCTGTCGAGGTTCCACTGCAGTTGATAATGTTGGAATCATTTGGATGTCTGCCACTCGTTCCAACATAATCCAAGACAAGAGCAAGCCGGTTGACACCAGTTTCCATCAACATGGAGCAACTTTGTTGGCTGCACCTAACTCCAACATTGCATCAGGACGGGAAAAAGCAGCTGCAATCTGTTTCATCATTGCTACAGCAGGTCGTTAGCGATAGCTAAGCTGAACGCGGTGGAAAACTCCAATGCCGACTTTTAACTGAGAACACAACTATTGATGACCCTTGGCAGGAGGTCGATTGACAGACATCCCGCTTTCTGCTGCAGCTGAAGTCTTGAGCGTTGCTGAGGCTGATGTGTATGTCATTGTACAGCATAGTGCGACTTATATGGTTTTACTCTGCTTTCCCAATTGTTGCTTTGGGTTGCTTCATTAGCCCTGGTGATCTGTCGTTGTCGTTTTGCCGTCTTTCGCATGTGCTCACATGAAGTTTGAAATTTGTGTGACAACACACAGTTGCAGAGCATCGGAAAATTTCGAAACGAAGAAGGATAAAATCTTCGCGAACATTCGCTACGTTTTTGACGAAATTATAAAACTGTTTGCATTAGTTCGCCGCCCGAAGGCGCAACGTAAAAACGAAGTAGTTCTCTGTTAGACTACTTATCTCTTACAGACCAACGAACTTCGTGAAAGATATTGGGGAAGCTAAAATTTGTCACTTGGAAGAAAAGCTTTGACACTTTGTTTTGCGAAATATGAAAATATTTTCAAGTATGTAAATGTCCTTTTTTCGTGATTGTCATTCAAAGTGCGAATCCATGTGCAACTACAAGTTCGCCATTCAGTAAAATCCTGAGAAGTTCGCCTGGCGGTAGAAAGATAAAACCACAAACGGGGAGTTGAAGTTTGACAGCATGGGAATCTTAAACTACCAACAACGAATACGCCTCTGGCATGAATAAAATTCATGGACAGAACACGTAACCGTTTATAACGTAAAAATTTTTCGTTCTGAAAACACATGCGGAATGGGACGTGCATTTCTGGCAATCTCAACCTGACACTTTGTCTCCGCCATTTGCTTCAAAAAACATAAAACGTTGAGATACAATGCATTACTCAGACAATCACGTTGGTTTTAAGGCTGGACTTAGTACTGATCAATGTAAATTTATGTTGAAGCAAACTGCTTCATACTTCGTAACCCATGATTCATCAGTGTATGCTGTTTTTTTAGATACCTCGAAAGCATTCGATCGAGTATTACACATGTAATTATTTGACAAATTAATTCAAAGAAAGGTGCCAATGTGTTTTCCGCGTCTCCTGAAAAGTTGGTACAAGAAACAAATGATGCAAATAAAATGGGGCCAACATTTTTCTGAACCGTTTCATGTTACTAATGGGGTTAGACAAGGGGGAGTATTGAGTCCATACTTGTTTGCTGCATACTTAGATTATTTATTCAATGAACTAAACAATATTAAAGCAGGATGTTATATTGGTGAAGTCTCATAAAACCCCTTGATGTTTGCTGATGATATTTGTGTTTTTGTCCAAGTGTACGTGGGTTGCAAAGTATACTACTGTAGATGTGCGTCAGGCTTATGCCTGATCGCATGGAATTATTTTCAACTGCAACAAAACTGTTTGTATGACGATTAAGGCTGAGTGCAAAAAGCACAGTCACCCCATTACTGACACTGGGTGGTCAAAATGTAAAACCTGTTAACCACTACAAATATCTGGGAATTGTGCTGGATACTGAGCTCTCAGATGAGAAAGACATTCAGAGACAACTGCGATATCAATATTGTGCAGCAAACAAGCTGCGAGCCTCTTTTTCCCTATTTTCAAATGCAGTTAAAAATGTACTTTTTCGTTCCTTTTGTAAGCCCATGTATGCATCACAATTATGGTGTAATTCCGGAAAGTCATGCATGTAGAGATCGTGAGTGGCCTATAATTTGGGTGCAGAGCTCTATCCAACCTGCCCTGGAGAGAGAGTGTTAATACTCATCAGGTTCAATGTAACATTCCTACCTTTGAGGCATTATTAAGAAAAAATGTGTACGTGTTTCTCGAAAGATGCAGAAAGACTAACAAAGTATGGTTGCGTGCTTTGATGCAGTCAGATTTTTTATATTCGTCCTTATGCTTTGAACACTACAATCGCATTTTACTTTGTGACCGAGTGCTCGAGCATTGCAGTGTTTTTTCGTTGGAGGGCGTGTCATGCCACAATGCATTCGTACTTTACCTGGCCTCGACCAGTTTAGGAATTATCGTCCTATTCTGCAGTACTGTTGTACCAAGTGTTACTGGTTAACAAACAATAATGTCAAGAATGTGTCTGTTACCCTGTGATTCAGCCTCCAATGCCGTTGTAAAACTTTCTGTTTTGTCTGTTTTTATCAACCTGCCTTGTGCAGAGTGTGTTTGTGCTATGGACTTCGTGTCTGCTGGCAAAAATACATTCATTCATTCATTACCAGCCCATGGCTGCCGGATGGCAAACCAAGAAAGGAATGATGTTTCGCGTCACTGCTGGTAGGAATAAAGTGGAAGATTTTTCAACATGTATGTTGAATCTTTGGATCAAGGAGGTACCGCTTGTCAAGACAAGGTTCTCTCTCATTGACGATATCTTGTTCGCCCTTTTTTATTTACTATTGGAGAATACATCAATACCAAAGCACGAGTTTGACGAAACGAAAAGTGACATTCAACCAGATTTATAAAAGCAGAAGTTTCCCTTAACTTCGCTCCACTCTCCGGCAAAGAACTGCGCTCCCGCTCTGTGTTGTGAGACAAAATTTCTCATCCCATGCATGTTCGTTCTATGTACTTGCTGCATAGTGTCATAAAAAACGACCAGCGAACATCAAGATGTAGAGGTGAGTGTTTCTGCACCTGTTGCAAAGTGTGGTGAACCGTGTCTTCTTTCGACTGTTTCGCAACATTCGGTGGAGACAGTGTTGCCAACCTTGCGGATTTCCCGCGAATTTGGGCTTGTTTTTTTGTGGAGTTGCGGGTTTTGAAGACTTGCGAGTTGCTTGTTTTTGGGACTGTTTGAATTGAAACTTGCTTGTTTTGTGGGATTGTTTTGTGCAGATTTATGTTTTGTGGATTGCTTCTTTTTCAAATTGTATGGCACTTGTTTGTTTTAATTTACCGCTAAAGCCAATTTGGGCGTGTTTTTGTGAAAATGTGCTCATTTTGGGCTTGCTTTTTCGAATGTGCCTCCCTGTTTTTCTATTTAATTTTCCTTCCAATTTTTTATTTTGTTGAACTTTCTTGCCAAACGCATGTTGGGCTTGTTTTTCGGTTAAACTACCTATTTTGGGCTTGTTTTTCAAATTTACCTACTTATTTTTGCAAAATAACCTGGCATCACTGGCGGAGATAGAACAATGAGAAAATAACTACCCTCAGGGCGGCATGAATTCCGCGCGATTATTCAGCCAGTGCGAGACGGTTTTTGGGTTGCTTTTTTCCCAATAGCTGCCAAAATAGCATATTTTGAAAAGTACTTGCTCGATTAACTCATATTTTCAGGTAAGATGCATTTACGTAAGTAAAACATTCTTGCAAAATTTAGTTGCAACAAATCAAGCATGAGAAAAGTTATTGCGTTTTACGCAACAACATACTGAACCCAGATTTAGTGCGGCCACGAAGTGGATTGAAAGAGCTGCCTCAAATGACAAAGACCCAAATTTCTTAGATTGGGGCGATGTTAACCAAAATAGCAGTCGGATGCGTTGTGAACAGAGCCCGGTTGCTCGATTAAAAAATAAAAAAGCTCCATGGACTGAACTCAAATTTTCAGGAAGAATGCATGAATATTCGATTCGCCGCAAACGGGATGCGCGCGAAGAATAACATCCGGATATACAGTGTGGCGCGGACAAGCAATGACAGAGTGATCCCGATTGAGTGATCTCGGTGAGTCATATCTAACAAGGCTTGTGAACCTGGTGAGCAGTTGATTGTACTTGCAAATGGTGAAGACGGGGTGGTCTCGTCGGGTGATCTCTATTGTTGCTTGCTGTCCCAGTGTGAACCTTTGCGCACTTGCCGCTCGGGCTTTCCGGTCGCAACAAAACTGTTCTGTGACCAGGATGTGAAGGTGGTGCTAGGACTCAGCTATGTCTAACCCAAACGGCTTACTGAACCAACAATAATGTCACTACCTTGACCAGGACCGCACATTGATTGATATATTATTGAGGGCCGCACATTGAATGGCTTACTTTGATCTTAGCAAACTAACTTTAGCTTAAACTAATATATTGAAAGTGTTCGAATCATGACTGCAATGATAGCAAACGTGAAAAAGTGGCACTGAGGAAAACCTGCATCAAAAGTGTCAAATTCAATATTATTAAAACAAGGACAGGTCAGTTGCAAGATATTTTACTACGCAGCCAAAACCTAAACTGGGCTACACAAAACCCTCTACTGCGCCACATGAGGCCCATGGGCCGCGGGTTGGACATAGCTGTGCTAGGTGCACGAAAAGAACATGCGGTCTGTGCGGTTAGTTGTGAAAGGAAAGGATGTTGTTGCCACCTCTCGGTTGGCCTTGCCTTGAATGTGTGATTCGCCGCAAACGGGACGTGCGCGAAGAAAACACCCATATATACGTGGCGCGAACAAGAAAAATCAGAGTGATCCCCGATGGAGTGATCTCGGTGAGTTATCTCTGACAATGCTTGTGAATCTGGTGAGCAGTTGATTGTACTTGCAAATGGTGGTGACGGAAGTGATCTCGTCGGATAATCTCTATTGTTGCTTGCTGTCCGAGTGTGAAGCTTTGCGCACTTGCCGCTTTCGGAGTTTGCGATCGCAACACTATGAAGAACATTTGTGGAAATGTTCTTTGCAAAAACACGAGTACAAAAGAGGCTATCGTGTTATAGATAGGCAACACCTGTCAGGACCTACGTGTTTCGCAAAACGTTTTGTAGCCTAGCAAAATGTTGCTGAATGCCAAACTGCATAACTAAAAATGTTCTTGCTCATACTACCTGACATTTTCAGGAGTTATGCAGGTAGGTATGGAGAACATTACTGCAAATTTGATGGCAAAACAAACAAGTACGAAAAAAGTTATTGTGTTTTACGCAGCAAACGTTTGCACCTAGGTGAGTGGTTCCCAACCTTTTTAGCCTTGCAGCACCCTACAAAAGAGAAATATAATTTGTGGCACCTGGTGGCAAACCCATAGCAATTTGGTTTGAGGTTTGGAGACATTAAAAATGTCTTGTCAATGATATATTGAAAAATGTTTTACCTAGCGGCACCTCTAGGTATTGGAAATAGCACCCTGGGGTGTGGCGACACCCCGGTTGGGAACCACTGTTCTAGGTAATCACTAGCAAAGGCACTGAAACTTTGGTAAACAATGTGCGGAGTTGTTGCATATTCTTGCTATGAATAAAATAAACAAAAATGTCGAAAAGATGTTATTTTGTCTGACGTTTCGACTTCGTCATAATCCATATTCAGCAAAAAATGAAATATAAATGTTCATATATATATATATATTCTTTTTTATGTATTTTTCTCCTGAAGGTGGTTTATGAAGGAGTCGAACCTACGAATTAAAATATTTTCTTTTCAACATTTGTGGTCACCGCACTGAAACTTCGTAAGGCTCTCTTTCAACAGGATGAAATGTGTTTAACTCCAGGCAAAGCCAGGCAGGAGAGTAACAAAGCTTTCATCATTCAAATCTCAAGCCTTCGGCACACAGATAAAACGTTATCTGCGGCTCCGTGCTTCTTTCCTTCTCGGCCATCGGCAACAAGCTGAAAAAACGATTTTTTTTCTCCTGTTGACAGTTGCAGTTACAAACTTTAAGTGAAAAACCATTGTCGGTATGCAGAAGGAACATTTAGGTTAAAGATGTCAGCAAGCGCGGCAAGACTAACGCAGCCACTTGAGCTGTCAATTCAAAACACAGCAAGAGAGTATATGCTGAAGCTTGAGGAGCTGTGGCAGGAAATGGGAATGTCGGTGGACCAGGTACGGCAACGAATCTTTGCAAGATATAGAAAAAGCACTTACATAAAATGTTTTCTTGGTATGTTGAGAAACAAATAGACGAAAACATTACCAGTAAAACCCTCGCGCACCTGATGCTGATTTGAAAGAAACACGGTTGCACACCGTATAATTCAACTTCTATTCTTTATCGCAAAAATCCATAAAAGTTTTTATATGATTTTTTAATCGCATGTGTTTTCGCACCTGCACCAAATATTTTAGAGACGCCGTCGAAGAATTAGTTGTTTCTTTAACCACAAATAAGTGTTTCTTTCTATGTTTTACTTTGCGGTGAATCGTTTTCCAATTGACTTGTAATTTTACTTTTGTCCATCCAGTGGCAACAACAGTTCAGTTTCGTTTATACACAGTTTTGTACTCGTTTTGGAGAGTCACGAGTGGTCTCCTGTGACCACTTTCGCTTGTTTTTATACTTTCGTTATACTTTTGAAATAAACACTGCGCTGGTGGCTAATCAGTGACAGCACAGCACGTGAACCATTCTCTTGCACCCAGCCATTAGCTCCTATCACGAGACTGAACAGGCCGCAAGTGCCGTTATTCTAGTCTTCGGCATCACCAGACCAGGAACCGAACCCGCAACCTACCAGCTTTGGTGGGCGTGCTCAACCAAATGTCTGAAATCCATGAGATGTTTCGAGTCCTAGGGCTTCTTCCCCTGCGACCATCCCCAGCGTAAAGGCGGTTATGAAAATGAATAAGGTATTTCTAAAACGGAAGCACCATGAACCGTTCTGTTAGAAAACTGAAATGTCATTATAATACGTTTGCTTTGAAAAATCATAGCTCGTACCTGTAATGCTTACAGCTGTATTTCCGCCTACAGTGGTTGTAGCTGCGAAAAACGTTTTATACGAATTAATTATTTTCACTGCCCTTACTGCAATCAACTGATGCGCAGCTAACCTCCAAACGAGGAAACCAATCAGTGGGTGTGTACCAAAACTTGGGTTTTTCGAATGACGACTCGGATCATTCGTCACTCTGGATTCCTTGGCATTTGTGAATATCATTCGTGCATGGGCAAATTTTCAGGTGTGCTTCGTGTGCCCAAAAGAAACTTTTCACTAGTGAATATCTGAGGTTAGAACATTTCGCTCGAAAGTAGGTTCATGAGGTAATTTAGATGATTATTACAAAATTTTGCAATTTTACCGTAATAAAATGCAATTTTCTTGTGCTATTTCCACCCCCTCAAATACCAGATGTGTTGAACTCCCCCCCAAATTTTTTTTGAATATTTTTGGGAGGACATTGCAGTTGCAATGCGAAACTATTTTTGTTTGAAATGATTTTTTCCGAAAGCAAATAGTTTGTGGCGCTGCAGACCTCCTGTCTGCCCCATTTGTTACGCCTACGCTTGGTGTATACGCGAGAAAAGTGGTAACTAAGCTTCTTTTTCGGTCATCCTACTCCGTTTTGCGTTAAGACAGAAGTGTCAAACTGGCGATCTGCTGGCCAAATCCGGCTCGCCATGTCCTGCTTTGTGACCTGCGTCATGCCAGTTTTGAGCTTCCATTAGGTTTGAAATCGTTTCGTTTATTATGTCATAGCAGACTTACATTTTTGTTTATAGTCATAACGCGACATTAGGACTTAAAATTAAGGTAAACCAACTGTTTCAATTTCTTCAGTTCAAAACCATGAGAGTGTCTAGATTTCATGAGGATTCGAAGAATTTCCTACGCATTCGAAAGATTTTCTGATTTCAAAGATCCGGAAACTGATTTTGCTTTTCTCAGTAACCCATTTTTTGTCTTTGTTGAGGTGCCACAAAAATATCAAATGGAGTTAATTGAGTTACAGCGCAACAGTATTCTTATAGCTAAATCAGAAAATGTTGACATCAAAACGTTTTATCAATACGTTGTCCCCAAATAAAAGAATTGGCATTGAAGATCGTGTCAATGTTCGCTAGTACTTATGTCTGCGAGCAACTGTTTTCTTCAATTAACTTGAACAAGTCTAGATTCCGATCTCAATTGACGGATGCGCATCTCAACTCAACGTTAAAAGTTGCCACTGCACAACATTTGGTACCAGATATTAACATGCTTGTAAATGCCAAAATATGTCAAGTTTCTTCGAGTCGAAATGCTATGAGTAAAGAGTAGATGAAAATATCGATTGTGTCATCATGTACAAAATTGTCTGGCTCGCGTAAAATCGAAGTGCGTAAATATGGTCCACAGCATCAAATGAGTTTTACACCCCTGCGTTAAGACCTTTGTCTTGGCGGAATCCTCAGCCATCATGCCCTTCTTATCTTGATCATTTTTCAACCGGAAGCTTCCAGAAGAGCAACGATTTTTCCTCTAGCGTGAAAATGACCGTGAAGAACTGTCTTGGGCAGTGACGCAAGAATTTTCGAGAAAATGTCGAATGTGAACTTGTCACAGAATCCAGTCCTGAACATAGGAACCGTGTATAATTATAATCGATTGCAAGCAGCAGCTTGCATTATTTTTTTAGCATTTCATGCGGCTCGCAGTCAGGGGCGATTAACAATGAAATAAATAATACTGTAAATGGCGCGATGTACAACAATGCATGTGTCGGACGAGAATTGAGTGTGACATCGAGATTAGGAAACACTACCACCCGGTATACGTTACTTTAAAGGAACATTGCCGTAAGCAGGGTTTGAATTTGCTACACTGAAGGCAGACCGCAGTGGCAGTATTTGTTGTGACGCCACAACAAGGGCGTATGCAAGGGCGGTTGGGGGTTTGAGCTTGATATTTTACAACAAATGTATTACCTGCGTAAAGGAGAATAATTGTTTTCGCTTACGTTTTGCTTTTGTCGACTAAATGCAAATAACACGGAAAAAATTTTCAAGGAAATATTGTAAATGGGCCAAAAAGTAACATTTAGGTTTTGGTGGTAATCTGGGTTATCGTCTGCATCAAGAAACCATCTCAACCACTTTTTGCAGACCTTTCGTCGACAACGAATGTTTAAGATTGTGTTCCGCAATAGTTCATTTTATAATGAAACAATTGGCTTTATTTTTTCTGCTAAGACTGATCAGCGCAAGCGCTGACCTCATTGGGCTACATTACCAATTTCTGTAGCATGATAGAACTGTTGCACGAGCTCAAAAACAGCCGTTTTTACATAGAAGTATTCAGGCTTTCATAATGTCTCAGCAGGGAAAAAAGGAAAAATAAAAGTTTGCTGGACTTCTATACATCACAAAAAATTAAAAGTTTTCTTGCGTACTTTATGCGCATTCTCAATTCTTGTGTAGATTAGCAAGATTTGATCTTGCAAACCGGGGTGTGCGCCAGCCAGTCCACCCGCACACTTTCTATGCTCGACAATTAGTATTCGACAAGACATCAGCGCAGCCTCATTTTGCAGATGCAAATTGCTCTGACGCAATGATGAGTGTTTTACCCCTGTTTTAACGCGCAGCCTGATATTTTTGCAGATATGAACTGCTGTGCCGTAGCGTTGAGTTTATTTTCCTCCAATATCCTAGATTGGAGCGCTGATAGTTTATATTCAGTGCAATGACACATAAAATAAGGGGAGGGCGTGTAGAAGAATATGCACATTAAGTCAAAAAACTTCGCTAAAACGTTGGTTTGGAAACATGAATATGACGTCAAATTAAGAAGTCACAAACAGCGCACACCAAATACAAATAACCACCATATGCCACTGAATGAAACCCCCCCATCAAAATTTTCTGCGTACGCCACTGCGCCACAAGTTGCCGCGTAGGTTATTTCGTTAAGTTGGTCAAAGGCCCACTATCGGAAATCGCTTATGATGCGCCTGAGCCAAATGCAGGTACAAGACAACTCTCAAACAAATAGTGCAAGCCAGTCTTTTGCAACATGATACCCTAAGCCAGGAGTTTCAAACTTATTCGATGCCATATTTACGCACTCTGATTTTACAGTACGCGGGTCACACAATTCTGCACATAATGACACAATCGATATTTTCATTTGCTATTTATTCATAGCATTTTGACTCGAAGGAACTTGACATCTTTTGGCATTTACAAGCATGTTGCAGCGGCAACGTTTAAGGTTGAGTTGAGATGTGCATCCGTCAATTTGATCGAAATCTAGACTTGTTCAAGTTCAGAAAACAATTGTTCGCCGTTATAAAATGTTTTGATGTCAACATTTTCTAATTTAGCTCTTGTATGATGCGGTCTTTTCCGCCACCGCAGTTAGATATTGTTTGCTATCGAGTGTCATTTATTGGCTGATTAAGTGTTAGTAAGGCGCGTGACTGATTTACAGATACAACAACGAAGTAAGGCAGTCACTTTTCACATGGAGGCGTTGTTTAATCGTATGTTGGAAGAAGAAAACACGCTGAAAAAAACTTTGCAAGACAATGTATCAACATTTGGCATGAAAATTGATGAATACCGCAAACAATTACGAGTTGAAGATTCAAAGGCTTTGGAAGAACTAGTTTTTTCCAATGATGAAATCGAAACGTTTAATAATCGTGCTTCACCAGGATTGGTAAGAGAGGTAGGTGGTTGTTGAGTGAAACTGTATACATTTCAGTGGATAAACATTTTTACTCAAAATATCATTCCTAAACATTTTTGTAAGAAGCTGAATTAGCTTATTGAAAACATTTTAACTTATAAAATTTTATTTGTAATACGTGACGACATATACGTCTATTGTTGCAATTATTGTAGCAACGTTACAGAATGAAACTACAACAAACACAACAAACAAACTTTAGCCATGCGGCAAGCTTCTGAGGAATCTGCCTGCTTTCTGCTTTCATTCTTCTGCGACGATTAAAACTTGCAAGCGTATCTATTTTTCACATATAGGCCACAAAGCTGGCGGTAAGTAAATCAGCCACAGTTTATTCACGGGGAAACTAGTTTCGCATTTTCCAACACATCATCAGTCCTTGCTCAAACAGAATGAAACTAATCTCACTTACCAGTTAGCGCTCGACTAGTCTGGTTATACCAGTCAGTTTAAATGATCAGATTAAAATTTTAATTGCAAATTAGGTTCTACAGCTGCGCCACTTTACCGGGAAAGACTGCTCGCAGCCAACAATTTGGGAAACTTTGTCGATCAGGATCTTACACACAAAATAGATTTTTATTGCTTCAGCAAGTTGAGTTACATCTGACCCAATTCATCTAAACCAATTCATAATGTTGCTTATCACTGTTACATGTTTTATTTTTCTGCAGGAGAAGCGTGTGAAAACGTTATTTTTGAAATCAAAAGAGTTGCTTTTAAGTAGAAAAGAACAAGTAGACAGACTTGTAGAAGAAGAAAAAAGGTGGTGTCGCAAATTGGGCGAGACGTTTTCTTTTCAACTTGGTTATGAGGATTTGACTTTGAAAAAGATCGATCAGTTGAAAGAGAAGATTGATGCTCTTAGGATTGAGTACGACGAAAGGTGAGCATCTGAAAATGCTTCTGATCTGAATTTCTACCAAGATGATAGGAAAGCAAAACTCTTAATTAGATGTAAGGGTAATCTGAGCTTCTTGCTTGTTTCTATTGCTTGCGCCTATCCAATATCCTGCTCATGCTAGCGACCTCCATGGAAACACTATTATTTGCAGATATAACAATAAGGTTTTGAGAGGTCCTTCAGCCGAAGCTGCTTAATCGCAAACTGGTTTCAACCGATAGAGAGGAAGTTAATTCAGCTTGTTATTCCAGCTTGCAATAAACATCATTTGTTTAAAGCAGTATTTCTTAAAATCTGTGGATCGCGGCCCTTATAATACATCCTCATAAAGCTTACAGACCCCTTGTGAATAAACGTTGCAAAATATTTGAAATTAGGTCTAAACATTGTACTAGGCAAAATGTCTGCGAAGGAATTAACACTTTGGTAATTTAAGAACAAATCGTGTTAACCCAGTGTTTCCCAAACTGGGGGTAAATTACTCCTCGGGGGGTAATATGCGATTCTTTGGGGGGAAATGCGGGACCAAAACCACTTTTTTGTTCTATATTATGACCGGTCAGTGCGATATATTGAGTGCAATAAGACAATATCGCTATCTTGATTTGGGTAACGGCTCGAACAAGTTTGGGAACCACTGTATTAACCCATTAAATCACATTCATGGGCCCCTTAATCACCTTCACAAACCATTTAGGGGTTCACCGACCCCAGGTTAAGAATTCGTGGTTTAAAGCATGGTTCAAATGTCTCACTCTGCAAGGATATAAGTGATCAGTACTTCGTCCATTGCTCTGTACGGAGTAGGCAATAGAGAACGAATTGAGAAAATGCATAAATTGTTTGCTGTTTTTTTTCCACTCCGATTAGTTAAGATCGACATAGATGAGGAATTTGAGCTTCTTTGTTTCAGGTACCAGAAGTTTACGTATCTGCGATCGAAAATTACGGATCAGATGAAAACACGTGAAATATCAGCTCAGGACAGTTTCATTCAGTCAGTGATTCACAACAAAGAACCGAAGATCACACTTTCACTTTCGAACTTGGAAAAATTAAAATGTTTTTCTGAAAATATCTCGACGATGCAGAAAAGACAGCAAACTGAAAAGCTGAAAAATTACACTGAGTCATTGTTGGAAAATTGTCGCTTGAAAAAACTCAGAGTAGATGACTTGGAAAAGATTGAAATCCTTCTGGATGAGGTCGACAAAGAAGAGAACCATGTAAGTTGTAAGCTTTTGTCAAGAGCACTTTGACTGCTGTTGGAATCACAAAATTCTTTGTGTGTGGACTACCAGTTGTACCTTCAATTGTGTGTAGTCAGTTGTACGTTGAGTCTTTGAAAGGGGGCCACAAACCATGAAAGGTTGAACCACTGAGATATAAACGAAAAATATAAAAAATAAGAATCCTTATATTTTCTTGTATTCTCGCATTTTGCGGTTCCTTTGACAACTGCCTTTGTGACTGTGTTCTCTTCTCTCTTCTAACGACGCCATTACTTGCGGATTTTTACGTCCTACTTTTCAAGACAACATATGCAAGACGCCCCTCGAGAGTAGATTTGCACAAACCAAATTACTTTTTGTTCTGTTCTTTGCAAGCAACTATTCACATTTTTACGCAAAAATATAAGTTAATGCTAAGCCAGCTATGTCCAACCCGCGGCCCAGTCGAAGGTTTTGTGCGGCCCAGTTTCGGTTTCGCTGTAGTAAAGTATCGTACGTACTGACAACCTGTCCATATGTTGATAATCTTGAATTTGACAGTTTTGTTGTAGGTGGTCCTCATTGCCACATTTCATGTCTGTTACCATTGCAGTTAGGTTTTGAACGATTTCAGGACATAGGATTAGCAAAATTTAGTTTTTTAAGTTCAAAGTAAGCCATTCAATGTGCGGCCCTCATTAACATGTTATTCAGTGTGCGGCCCTGGTTAAGATAGTGACAATTTTTGGCTCAGCAAGCCATTTGGGTTGGACATAGCTGTGCTAAGCCTTTGAAGATCAGCTGCAAATTGTTTTCATTTCATGCTGCTTTAGTCTGGTTTTCATGGTTGTGATAGCTTTGGAAACCGCGTTATATTCAGAAAATGCACAATTGCGGATAGATTTTTGCAAATTTTTCTCGTTGGTAGTGGATCACTTGCAAATGCAACTTCAATTATTCCTCGTAGATTGCTCGTGTTAGGAATTAGTAAAGATTTAATAATTTGCCGTTTCAGATCACGGATGAAACAATCAGTTCACTGAAAGGGCAAATAAAAAAGCTAGAAATATTGTACAAAAAACAATTGATTTCAGAAACGCGGGTAGCAAGGAACAGACTGATGTTATTGGAGAAAGAAGGTTTTATTTTGACAATGGAAAAAGAGCTTTTCACAACAGGCGACTCGGAGGTAAACGTGAAATAGGACACCAGAGTGAAACATTTCAGCATGATTTTATCTGCTGTTGCATGTTTTTCGTTCTTTTTACGTAACAAATTTTGAAATTTGGCGTGGTCAAGTGTTTTTGCATTTTATCGTCATGTTTAATCCATACACAAACTTGCATTTCCGTGATTGCATAACTACGCGTTAATCAAGGTGAAAGCCATCAATCTTCGAACGCATTTTCAGTGTGGCTCCACCAACAAGTTGCGTTGCCCCACTGAAGCTTTTACCCATTGGTTCGTTCAGAAACTCTCTGAAATAACAATACCCATAAAGCAAAAATCGACACAGAGGAGCAGGGCTGCAAAAGACTTGATTCTGAAAAGTTATTACATGTCGTTACTTCGATCGTATGCTGGGAAGCATTTTATACCACTTGCTTTGAATCAAAACCTCTATTCACGTCATTTCTGCACCAAAACACAGATTTGTTTCATATGTTCAGAAAGTAGGTGACCACGACACAGTCTGATTTTTCGTATTCTTTCCCTTGCAAAACATTTCTCGTTTTTTAAATGTTTTTGCTGCACAACCTCATCCATTTTTGCATCGGGCGTATTTTTATCAAGCATGTCAACCAAGACAAGTCTTAGATTCCTCGTTTTCTAAAGACTTTCTTCGCATTGGGCATTAGTTTCATGAATTAACCAAACCTTTGTCGCACAGAATAAACACTGACTGTATCACTGCAAGATTATTATACATATTTCAGGAGAGCATTGGACATCTAGAGCAAAAGTTGACCAACATTCATGATGAGACGAAAAGAGTTGAACTTGAAATGAAAAACCGACAACCGGTTATTGAACAACTTCAGGCTTGGAAAAAAATCTTCAACAGAATCAAAACACTGGAATGCACTTACAGTGATCCTGATCGTCTGAAAAACAGAGGTGTGCATTTTTGTTGATTCCGCTGTTTAACTAGAAATATAAGTAACTTGTTAAGTAATGTCAATTAACTGTATGCAATGTAATGGATGTAACGACTTGCAACAATGTTTAGCATTTTGTTCTGAAACATTAATGCTTGCCGCAAAATTCTTAAACGTTTATCACCCGTAACAACCAAAGCCATACGCAGGGCCGTGGGAACCACCCCCCGGCCGGGGGGGGGCCCAGCCATGTCTAGGGGCCCCGCCTCAGTTGCAATACTTTTACTGTTTTACTTTTTTAATTTTGAAAAT
>Ga0210059_1006768_pt1 | contig 18330 bp, 13 predicted proteins | sample Ectturendosymbi2_FD_188042 | JGI IMG/M metagenome (GOLD analysis project Ga0210059, IMG submission 188042) | Ecteinascidia turbinata endosymbiont from Florida, USA - Sample 2 (SPAdes) (version 2) | ecosystem: Host-associated > Tunicates > Ascidians > Unclassified | place: Key West, Florida... | reverse complement strand
AGACAGGACTGCAGCATTGTATATGCGCATCTTGGTGGTACGCGAAATGGACTGCTGGCGCCACAATGGCTCGCGGAGTGCCTGCATCACATTTGACGATAGTGCGCGTCTGCGCACGATTTCGGGTTTAAGGTCACCGTTGTTGGTAGCTGTCGAACCCAGATACACAAATGAATCCGCAAATTCCACAGTATTCCCATCGATGTTTAGAGATGGAGGATCGGGGTTTGACCAACATGCATCAGTTTGGTTTTCGCCCAGCTGACCTTCAGGCCCAGTTTACGTGATTCGCGATCGTAAACTGAAAGAGCAGCCGTGAGTTTCTCGATGTCATTGGACAACAGAATGGTCGTGAGTCTCTCGATGTCATTGGACAACAGAAAGCTTAAGTAGGCAAAGCAAAAATTGTGAATGTCATCCAGCATACTCGTTCCAGTTTATCAATATATTGGGCGGCTATATGCTTCTGCTTTCATCAATCAACCATGCGCATTATACACTGCGTTTGATATATTGTTTCTACGACTCTGACGTGGTAGTTGAAAATCTTTGTACATTATATTTCTAATTCATAAAAAACAGTTTGCATTCCAAGTCCATGCATAATCAAGCATAATGAGTAAATTGTATTGTAAACTTGGGCTTTAGGGGAACTTTGGGCGGTGGTGTGGGTTTCTCACTTGTGAAGTCTGCTTTTCTCTTGTATTGCGTCATAAAGCGAAAAGTTGATCATTCGCCCAGACTTAACCTTTATGCCAGAACGCGTCTGCGATTGTGGTTACCGAAAGTGAGATAAGCAACCAGTTCATGTTAGCAGTTTTCTCCAAGTCATTTGTTCTTTGAATGAAAGTGCCGTTCAACAAGAGTAAAGTCATTGCATTGTAATTTCAATTGGCTTGCCAATTTGGTTTGATTGACGTTACTTTGCACTTGCGCTCTCCTTTCCATTGCAGAGCTTCCTTTACAAGCTTCGGCTTGATTACGAGTGGTAGCGGTACACTGTCTAATGTCCACCATAGCAGCATGTTATTAGTCATAAACATGACAGTAGCTGGGGGACGCATGAGCTATGCCCACTTTCCATAAAAGAAACTATTGTGTTATCATGTAGCCTACATACAGTACGACTCCAATAATTTGCCGTCTTTTCGATGTTCATTAAGTTATTTTGCTAAAATATCTTCCTCAAAAAGGTCATAGTACGATTGACTGAGCACGATGACGTAATAACAGGGGCCCCGCGCCTAGGTCTTGCATTGGGCCCCGCACCTGCTAGGGCCGACCCTGTGTAAGAGTGATCTGTAAAACCGTTTTATGTCGTGTTGGTAACATAACAAGAGAAAGCAGCAAAACAAAGCATCATATCGGCAACATTTGAGATAGTTGAAAAGTTTGCCTGAATGAAATACGGAGGTATAAATCAAATTGTGCCAGGTTCTATAATGCATTCAGAGTATTTAATTGTTTCCAGTAGCATTTTGCATTGTTATTCTTGGGTGACGTGTGAAATCTCATTCAGATGCATTTTCCTTTAACTGTGTCTCTGACACAGTTGAAAAGCTTTGTTTTCATGACTAAAAAAGAAAAAAAGGCCGTTTTCTTAGCTTTAATCCAAGGTTTTTAACTAGCCGACTTTTTTATACGATCACTTCAAAATCTGACGCTAGAATATCTTCATTTCTTTCCCACTGCCCACTTTCTGTATGACGATGAGTGAATGCAAGAATGGCTGGTGCGATGTGTTATTGTGCTGCTGCGATGGGTTATTGTGCTACTGCGATGTGTTATTGTGTTCTGCTGCGATGCGTTATTGTGCTGCTGCTTCCTCAGTGTTGAATCTGTTTTTCCACCAACGGCTAACCAGTTTTGCGTTCTTGTGGTATTCGATTACCTTTTGACATGGACCATGAGTCTGAATCATATTAAATAAATTAATAAAAGGTAAAGAAGCTCTCAAACACTTTTCTTCTGAAGGTTACTAAATTTGTTTTCTTCAGCTTATTTGGAATCAACTTTCACAAATAAATTTAGCGTATATTGTGCATTCATCACTGAAAAAACATTAAATTTGGTATTGTGAATTTTAACAGACACATATACAGAAATTGTGCTTCTTAGTCGATATTTTTGCTTAGGCAAAAGCAATCTTCAGCAGCAAAACTAATAAAATACACCAAACATACAGAAAAGTGAAGAACATTTGTTTTTTGTTGTACTTTATACAGAAGCATTGTTTCAGGTCTGTTTTCACACATCACGTGCGCCTTGACCTTGTGGTGGAGCGGAATCCAAACCATTCTGAAGATTCTCAGGTATGGAGTAGGGTTTCATCTCAAAAGGAAAAGAGGGGAAAGTGTTTGGAAAGTTGGGAATAATTGGCTTCATTTGGGGGGGCATTTCGGGAACCAATGGTTTTCTTGACTTTTTCTTTTTCAATATTTCTTGAAAGCTGTGGCCAGAGAACGGGGGATTTTTCTTTCCAACATGTGAAACAGAAAAAATCATCGAGACACCAGGCATTCGTGGACGATGGTTTAGTGGAAGCCTGGGAGCTTGTGGGGGGCTGTTACCTGGTTTAGCACAAGGGATTTTTGTTATTTTACGCAGAGTACCAGTGGAAGCAGAAGGTTTTGTACTGGAGAAATTGGGTTGGTGATGAAAGTGATGGAGATGATGACACAAAAGTTCTTTCGCATTGCTTTGCCGCACTTTCCTTTTCAAGCACGTCGGGTCCAGTTTCGCCGGACGGCCTCGAAGGTTCAAAAGGTTTTTCTTGCTATTCTTCAAAACTATACAAGTTTCCAAGGTTACTGCGATTTGTTCAAAGACCTTTTTTGCCTAAAAAAGAAAATTTCAGTCATTACCATCTACAACAGTTACAATGCAATTTGGTAACACTTCCTGGAAAAAAAACTAAACCATGGTAGTAAAATGCTAAGAGTATTGTACGTTGCGTTAGGAACTTCCTTCAGAAATACGTTCCACAGTAAGCAAGGTAAAAGCAATTTGATGATGGATTTTCGACTTTATAGAAAGGGTTGCGCAATAAGAAACTCTATAAAAGTCTACTCAAAATTTTGATTCTATGAAAAGAGGCACGCTGTAATGAACCTGATTCTATTCAAATGAAGCTCTAGTTTTGCGGTGATCTTTTGAAGAATCCGCCGACTGAGCTCTTGTCTTCTTCAGTTTGCGATAATTCAAAATTACACTTAACTGCATTCAAGTAACTGATACCTACACAGGCTACGAAGCTGAATCAATCAGCAAATTTTTTGATAGGAAATATATTTCATGTAATTGTACGCTTCCTTAATTCTAAAATCATTTTCAAAAGACAGAGAATGCGTAGTGATACGTGAAATCGATTTCTTATTTTTAAAACTTTGCTTATCGATGCAATTTCGACGCCTTTGTGGAGACTAATCACCTGATTCTACTCGTTTCCAAATAGTTCAACTCCAACTAACACCCAACTTTATTGTTTGTGGAAATGTGCGACGTCGGTGTGGGTATTACACCAAAGTGAGAAGAAAATATTTCTAAATTAAACAATTCCACAGTCTCTCCCTGGGTGATATTTAACGATTTTCTCCATGTTTTTCTCGTCAATGATTGCGTGAACGGGGTTTGCGTATGTTTGGTGTACCCACCATTCCTCGCACTATATTTTGCAATAATCTCTGTTAAAAGTTTGCACTGTTATGTCTATTGCCCCAACCAGCTGGTTACTTGTTTTCATTTCTTTGCTTCAGGAAAAACATGAACGATGTAAGTTGAGGCATTTAGGGATTAACAAAACTGTATGAATTTATGGAGATCAGCTGGAAGTCGAAGTTAACTGTAGTCAAAACATGATTTCATCCTTGAATTCTGGTCTACGTGGGTACAACATTTGGCAAGCTTGTTGACTTTGAGAAAGTAAAATGGGGTATAAACTTTTATAAGGCATCGAACCATTTTCAAAATGATCAGTTTTGCTGCATGGAGGTTTTCTACTTATGGAGTTCGCAGTGTTTCGGTCTTCTCACTTCTCTAGTTTCATTGACGAAGCATTACTCGAAGCCACAGTAACCATAGAGTTGTCATGACACCGTCCCCAACCCTCATAAACTACCCGCACAGTATAAAAATGATAAAACAGCCTTTGACTTTACGCTGCAAAAAAGAGAATGAAGTGACTGAGTTTTGCAGTATGAAGCCACAAAGAAGCGTTATAATTATCATTCCAAAATAGGCTGAATGCTTTGAGAGCACAGTTTTCCAGCATGACGAAACTGCTAAGTTGCTAATACGTAAAAAGAAATCAAATGCACAACGAAAAACAACTCAGCCGTTAAGAGAGACAATTTCTGCCTCACTAATAAAATGGTTTGTTTGGGTATGAGCAATTTTCGGCCTCCCGAAAAATACCTTGCTATGTTTCACAGCGACTCTGTTGTGGATCGTCGACGGGGGAAGCAATGTTGAATCGGTTCGATGGGATGGTGTTGCAGTTTTGTTTTTGTCTGGAGGAGTCATTGTCGAATTTGAGAAGATTTTCATGCTTCCTAAATTTCTCTTCTGAAATAGATTTACTTTCTGTTAGACTGGAATGACACCTTTACCGCCGACCTGCGTTTTCAGAGCAAACACGTAGAGTCTGCAAGTGCTGTCGTTCCAACTTATTTACAGGCAAAAACTTTACATACATACAATAGCAGCGCCAACCTACCCTGGCAGACGATGAACCATTGCATCTTTCCTGTGTTTTTATCAATTCGTTGTAGTAGTGGCGTGACTGCCGAAAGTAGTAACCGGTCGCACAGATCAACCACAGAACAACGATGGCCACAGCAACCCAGCACACTACTGAAGCTGAGATCCTTCTTTTATTGCGAGGAGCCTGCGGCATCGTGCAACTCGTTGAAAATATCAGTTTGATAGCGTGTTATACATGATGTTTGTCAAAAGGAAACTGATCAAGTGTAATTTTTGATTTAGTTAAAACGCAAACAGTCTTGAATGTATTTGTGTTGCTTACTTTGTTACTCTGATCAGGTTTGACATGAACCACAGCCACTTCGCCATCGCTCGGTTGCTTTTGAACGGTTTGGGCAGTTTCAACTACCATGGCGTTTTCTTTCTTGCGTTCGATGATTTTGCTGCAGCAAGCTCTGTTTACTATGCAACTATCACGACAAGTTTTGATCTGCCCGGTAAACTTTAAAAAAAATAAAAAAAGGGTTAAGTAAGAACACTGATACGTTTTCTGCCTTTACTTTACATGTTTCCATCTACTCGTAATATATATATTTGATGGACTTTACGGACTTTCAGTAGAGTACCTCAAACCCTTTTATATACGGAAGCATATTAAATTTTGAAAAACTGCTCCTAAAGATTTTAAAATTAGTAGGCATATTTCCTGATAACATTTGCTGTTTTTTAGAAAGACTCAATCGTTGAAGTACGGCATGTTACGTTTAAAACCTAAGAAAAAATCTAATGCGACTTTTGTTTCAACCACTGACGTCAACGGTAGAAAAGATAACACTACGAAACTAGTTGACAAAACACCACATCTCTATGTAGTGATTAGTAATAAGCACTTTATTAACAGTGCGACATAAAATATTTGAAAAGTTTCACAACCACATTACAGTCATTATTCGTCGCTGTAAGATAGTGAAAACAGATGCCGTGTGTTTGGCTGAAGGCCTTCTTTTTGTAATTTTCCTGTTTTCAATATCTTGCAGCAGCCCATGCTGGTTCTTGATTCCTGTTAGGTTAAATATTCTACGTCTAGGCTCTACTGGTGGTGCTCAGCTTTATATAGCCCGTTTTAAGTTCAGTCATTCCTCGTCAATAGCTTGTCATGATTTCGTCGTGGGCTTAACTGAACAAACCTACTCGTTCGGTTGGATGCCGACGGGTAGCATGGCATCAAACGTTTCTGGCAATGATTAGAGCTGCTACTGACATCACCGGTACAGTAGTTATTTTTGGTGGTGCAGCAGCAGTTGGTCTGTCGCACAAAAATATCACGTGGCCAGCGCCACCACCGAAAAAAACACTATTAACGGAACGAGAGGCGGGTCTAGCAGAGCGTTGATACTATTTGAATACAAAGGCTATGAGCCTGAGATTCCAAACCCACGGTATGCGTATACTAGCATGAGCGTCGATAGAAGAGTGCAGGGGCAATCGCTCACCTACATATTTTAATTTGATATTTACCTATTGATTTTTTCGTAGAAAAATGTTTTTCTGTTAGTTTTGAGCTGGCAAAATGAAATTTCACTATAGTTGGAAACTCAGGAAAAATTATTTCGGTTACCACTTGAACAATCCACTCTTGGCCCCTCCATGGAAAATATCCTTCCGCATCTCATGCACACGAGTGGTACCCGATGGCGATGCTCGCGGTACAAAAGTACCTTAAAGTTTATCTGACTTTTTCAGCGTGTCCAATGTCCTTGTGGACTTTAACACTATTGGCTCAGGAGCAAAAGTATCTTGCAGTAGCATAAAGCTGCATAAAAGATGTTGCGATTTTATCCGGTTAAAAACCCATCAATTCCTTTAATTTTTTCTGCGTTGGGAGGACATCTGCAGTACATTGGTTGTAAAACTCACCAGATACATGCCGATAGTACGATTTCTCCAGTACTCCGTCAAATAAAAACGTAAAAAGATGAAAACAATGATTTGGTAGCGCTTCTAGGTTTAACTCAAAAGACACCAAGTTATTCAGTGAATAATTTTGAATCTAAACAAATTCAGCTTTTTCTGGAGTTAGGTAGTACACGTTGACACGATACGTGTCTTCTACGCAGTGCGCACATAATATTTGTTTGAAATCACAGCAGTGAAGGGTAAATTTTCGACACACAGTAATAGAAATGTTCCTGATTTTTGTTTCAAACTAACCTAACAACGCCACAGCTTTGCCCAGAAAAACGCTGTGCTTTTTCTTTTGTTTGAGAAAGCATTGCAACAAATGTTTGTATAAAACATTTTGCATGTTCTGCAGTTATACATTTTGTTTGTTGTTTGCAGCATTAAGGAGAGAGATCAGATGTCTTGTATCGAAACGCCATCACCATTTGTGCTTAACAGTAATGCAAGTATTGCTGGAAGCCGTTTTGGATTGTTTGCACGTTGCAGCAATGCGTGGTCCTGCGTCTGCTCCTGCCACCCACAGTGCAGCGTCATAAACTGCACGTCAATACTACGTAACGTAGCAGATCGAATGACCACTTCCCGAGCTGCAGTTTAGCGTGATCTCAGCCTACCCACGCCACCTTCCAACATTGTTACAGTACATTGTATGGCAAACTACACCTTCATGAAATTTGTTATAATTTCATTATTTTGGAAGTTGCTTGAAGGACTACAATTACAGGTAATTTGCATGTTCTGTGGGTTGGCAATTATTTTAGATACTTGTCACATATTGAGCAACAGTGTTAATCATTCAACAGACTTCAGCCTCATGTGAATTTGTCCGTATCTCACGACTCCACATTCAACTACAATCCAGCCATCATCTTCAAATACTGACAAGAAAATTGAGTAAATGGTAAGGGATCCACACAAAAGCAGCCAAACAAATCGCACGCTTCACCTTGCTTGTAAAAATGAAAGACCACTGATGGTTTACCGCGTAGTCTTCCCACTGAGGCCCATTTTGACGAGATTTCTATGACTAGCTGAATCAAGTACGACAACAGCTGTTTTAGACAGTGGAGTCTAATGACCTTTCACACCAAACCTTATCGATTCTCGCAAAAATAGTAAAAAATAAAATCTTGTGCAAAGCATTATGGTGGATGCATTAGTGCTATAATGCTTAGTGCATTCGGTCCTATAATGTTTTGTGCATTCGGTCCCTACACAGCATCAAACGTTTGAAATAGCGAACGAAGATGTTACGTGACAATGATAACTGCTTCGTAAACTTTTGCAGTTTGTTTCGCATAATAACAACCAATAGTGTATCGAAGTAGTAACCTCATGTTGACGAACACTAACAATTTCAGACTGAAATGTGAAACTCAAATGCGATTATTGTTAGTGGTGCCCAGACGAATCCGGACTGTAGGCACTTGCAACAAAGTTGGCAGAAATACACTGATCTTGTACATCATTGAGATAAAATATGCTACACTGCATTTCCAATGAATAAGTGTCACAAGTGTATCTTTTATTCCGTTTACAATGAAAGCAAGTGATCTCACTTGTCTGCTGATCATTCAATGAAGAGTGAAGTACCGCACCAATCTGTTTGAACTTCTGAGCATTTTCAACGCAAACCATTGAAATGTAGCTTTCGTCCATCAGTTTGTTCACATTTTGCACATTGATTTGCATTTTGTTTATAGTTATGTGTGGTTGAAAATAGTTTCCTGTTTAGGGTTATAGTCTCGGCATATGCCTGAATTCCGCTCAAGATTGTTTCATCATGTGAGCAAACACACATACAACTTCATTAAAGATACTGTGGTTCCAAAAGATTTTTCAAAGAAAACTCCACACTGCTGAACTTTAACTACGCCAAGAGTTCATCAAGATATGCAGCAAATGCGTAAAGATTGTTCACCTCTCTTTTTAACTTCATCTTTAGAATGAAAAACGAGAGGTCAGTGCAGGGATATCTACAACTAACTCCAGGAATTCTAGATATCAGTTGGGACAGTGCTACAACTCAGCAAGTTTGCATGTTTTGGTACGTGCACTCACTCAGCAAAAACTTTTACTTTATCGTGTATATGTTTATTAGAGCACCAAGTACAAAAAGTACTTTCACCAACCATTTTCACTTAGATTCCCAATGCTTTAGTCGCATCCCAAAACATTGAAGCAGTGGTAGCTACAGGGGTGGATCCAGCCCGTAAGTTTAAAGGGGGGCGATTTCAGTAATGTTTGTCAGTCGAGTTTCATTTGGCAGTCAAGTGTCTTTCCGAATTGTACAAATTCATGGTGAAAAAGTTACTTTCGTAGGTTTTAGGGGGGGCGATCGCCCCAATCGCCCCCCCTGGATCCGCCCCTGGGTAGCTTGCATTGATGCGCACTCGAGACCGCGTTGTGTGAGTTTCGTTTCTCAAATGACTCAGATCTCGTCACGGTCTCGAAGGATGTGGATCTCGAACCCTTTCTGCCGAGACTGTGAACGCTTCATCAGCATTGCAAAGAAAAGCTCTAGTTATGCGTTGGCTTTTGCCTTCATTCTCGGGTAAAAAAATGGCAGAAATTCGGCAAAAGTGAAGTTCGAAAATAGAAATATTTCTACGATATTTCCTTACTCATTCTTGTGAATTTTTCTCAACAATCGTACCTCCAGCTTAAATGCATTACATCTGTAACAAACACGCATTCGGGTTTCACTAACCAGGCAACAAATTTTCCAATTTCGAGATTCAGTCTTGAGATTTTTAATAAAATCTCCCCTCTTTGTGTCACATGTTGATTAATTGCCTGGTGTTGTATGTCGCAGGGTCGGTCGACAAATTCATTACTGCTTTGACTAACATTATAACAGAATATGTATTTTGGGTGATTACTGTAAAAATTTACAAAAGTAAGAAATATGTTGTGACCCGACATCAAACTGTTTTTGATGCTAACAAGCAGGGAAATGCAAAGCTGGATGTACTGCAATGTTCAAATAACTTGGGAATCATTATGGTCAGAAAAGGGCCTGTAATGACCAGCATCACTAATGCTTTCATCCTTGTCTTTGAAGATCTGGCCTGTTAAAGTTTGGACTATTTCGGATTAGTGCCATGGATTAAAATTTAGTTTGAAGTGGATTTTAAGACAGTGTTTCTCAAACAGGGTTCTTCAAAGTCGTTTCCCAGAGGTCCGCGTAAACAAGGAAATTTAAAATTTAGTGTTATTTATTGTAATGTGGCGTACATAATTAATCACTATTCACTGGCCAGAGCTGGGCAGTAGCGAGCTACTAAAATAGCGAGCTACTGTAGCGAGCTAATTTTCCAGTAGCGTTAGCGGAGAGCCGCTCTTTTTTGAAAATAATAACGGAAGCGGTGGGGAGCTATCACCATTTTATCGCTACCACTATTCGCTGCTCTGGCGTGAGCGGTGGCCAAAGGAAAAAGTTCACAAGAGCTCGTCCGTCAGCACACGTTGATAGAAACTGCTCTTCCCACTGTTTTGCGCTGATTTTGGATGATTTGTTTGCAGTAAGCTAGCAGCATTAGGAAATATTTAGCTCAGGTTGCTTTTGACCTGATCGATAGGTTCCACGTTAGTTCGATAAAAACTCAGCATCAGCGACAAACGTAAAGCAGTTGGTGCTTCGAAGCATTGGCTACTGCTACCGGTAAAGCTGCGTATGACTGAACTGAATGCTTGGAAAAATATGGCACTGTGTTCAACATCTCGCTGCATGTACAACTACGGTTTTTGTTTTGAAGTATATGTCAGCATGACAGTTTTTGTAGCTTGTTTCGACTTCAGGATATTTGGCTGTATGCATAGCTTGAAGCAAACTTACGATTCTGTCTTGAAGATAGTGGCGTAGCCAGGGGGGAAAAGGAAGACATCTGTCCCCGGGGGCAGCATTTTGAGGGCGTAAATTGAGGTTGGAATGTCACGTAACATATACGAAATGTTAAATGTCAGCGGATGCTAGTAGTTACGATTTACAGAATGTCGAATGCCAGTCGCTGACACCCAGTTGCAAATTCTTATCAAGATCACCTAGGTTCGCAAAGGGAGCAATAAAACCCTAGTAACGTTTTAAGGCGTCGTTTGTGTCTTCAGCAACCAGCACCCGCATGTGGTTTGACTCGCGGTTGCGTCACAATGCTTTCAGATAGCCAGGGTTGCGAACTTTCCCACTTCGTTCTCATTCTATAGTTGTGTCATAATGGACGGGAATCCAGCATTCACAGTGCATGCAACTGCGCGTGCTTTCAGAGCAGCGATAAACCTCAATAGTATGTTGTTACGACAACAGATCTGTTGTTTAGGAAATTATTTGATCTTTGATGGTTTGACAAACTTCATGTGCAAATGGATTTGATGTGGTTCTGAAGGCAAGTATGATGATTTTTGTTTATGGGATGTTTAAATAAATCCTGACTACTTTTGCAAACTTTAATTGTAAATGGGCAACAGCGTTGAGTATATTAGTTATAATTGTGTAATTTTCAGTTACTCTCACGGAAGCGCGGAGAGGGGGGCATTGTTCCCCTGTTCTTTCGAAAGGGAGGCAACGGGGGCGGAGGTTACTTTTCATCACAGTATTATAGGGAATTTCATGGTTAACAAGATCTAGTTGAAACAAATTTATTGCAGCTATTCACGCACCCACAACGTTCAGAATGGTCTTCTACACTCTCTGTTATTATTTTTGAGGTCAACATTGTTGCTGAAGAGAAACAAGCACATTGGTGAAGAATTTATCTTTTTTGTAAGTTTGCATTTCCCTCAATACTTTTACTGACCCTGCCCTACCGCTGCTTCGGCTGCTACCTGTATTTTATGTAATTTCACCTACAAACTGAGCATCTTCACAGACATGATTATCAAAATTCAGATCACAAACTTGCTAGCAAAACTTCCTACAGAGAGTCACTGGCGTTATATATTTTCTAGGTTAAAATATGTGACACATTTAAATCTTGTCAGCTTTTTGACAAAATAATCTGATAAATTTTCAGCAGAAAAAGCAAGAAAACTTTGTCCTTGGAATTAGATAATTGCAAGTAAGGCATCAGATTGCAGTGTTTCTTTTACTTTATGCTGCCACGAACGGTCTGGGGAGCGCCTAAACTGAGTTTGTCCCCACGCGCGGTAAACCCGAGGTACACCACTGCTTCAACTGTCGTTTGTTTTTTGCACAGTGCTTTCACGTCTGTTGCTGCAACATGATACTGTAGATAAAAAATACTGTTTGGAATCTCCGTAGTCGTATTTAATTTCGTTCAAACCAGCACGAAAAACTTCTTGTAACTTACCTTTGTAATGAAATGTCGCTTTTCTGTTACGTCGCACGTTCTTTTTCTTGCAGGCGTCACAGTGGTTCTTTCACATTGCAGTTAATTTGGGGAAACGTTATTTTTATAAGTGTGGTCGCAGGGGTCTTCACTTTGAGCTTCGTGCCTCGGATTGTGCTAACTAAACTCAACAACTACGTAATTCCCTTTTTTCTAATCTGACGACTTTAGTCTTATGAAAAAAATGTCGTCTTTGAGAACTGTGAATGACATTGTTATTACTCCACCTTAATAATAGCATTGTCTGTTTTCATTACCATTTGCATTTTCTAAGATGCTTACAACGTTCACAAACCCAGCAACAAAAATTTTGCACCGTTCAAAACCCAAACTTTTCGCTGAACAAAAAATGCATATCAACGTTGAACAAAAATCGGCAGTTTGTCTACTAAGCGATGTCAGTCGTGAGCAACATAATCTATGCGATAACAGACATCCACTGTTGTTTTTCAAGTAACATAATCAGTTGTTGCGCTACGTGTTTTGCCTAAATCGAAATGTTTTTGATACAATGTTACAATTCAACGGTCTCGCTGGGCTACCCTCCTACTTGTAACAAAGCTGTTATATACCTAAGCACCTTGGAAAACCCACTTCAAAACTGACCAAGTTGAAAATGCAAATTTTTTTACAATTTAGCATTAACGCGCATAGAAAGCAAAGCTTCTTTGTATTCCATTGGTTGCACTGCTTGTAAGCAAACCTACTAAATGGTTGCGGCTATTTTTTGTACCGAAACATCTCGTCATGTTAATTACAGTGCATCAAACCAACACTGGACAACGAGCAGAAAGCCTTTACAATGAATCCAATGCGCAGAACAAATTTACATTCAAATGTTTGAAGTTGTCATGCTTTTAACGTTGTGCACCAACTTTCAAGCTTTTGCGCACTTTGCTTTGCAATCTTCGCCGATGAAGTTGTACTTTTGACATTTGTCTTGCAAACATTTTCCTGAAATCACTCACCAATATATTTTGTTTGCTCCCCTCTGCCTTCACTCGAAACATTCCGAAACATCTGCGTTGCTTTGTGTTGTAAAAGGAATACTGCTAGACATCGGACTTAATTTGAGACATTCCCTAGTACTCTAAATCAGTGATTTTCCCTACTCACTAAAAACCTGTCTCCTGTGTGAAACTATGTTCGTTGAAGAATTTTGCACTTTCACTAAAAAAGGCACCGAAACGCATTATTTTTGTTTTCTGCTACTCATTCAACGTTCTAGTGTTCAGCAAAAATCAAATAAGGCTACTTTGCCAAACGCCAAAACTTTTTCCACTGTAAAACTCGCGTTGTGCGTACAATCGCTATGTTTATTGCTTCACAATAATTTTTTAGTTTTCAACATCAATGATAACTGCTGAAAAAGCTCGCATAATCTGCGGATGTTGCCAAATCACAATTCCCGGTCACTTGAGGGTTTAGGTTTCCGAGCATGCCACAGCACGTCCGCTCAATCTTCTACCACCCCGTACTGAAAACCAAACGTTCTGGGAGAACTACAGGAAAGTGTTACCTTTGAGATGACGGATAAATCACTTCGCGTTAAACTTGCTATCGTGAGTTTGCTTGAACATAATTTAAATCAACGAATCTCACATTTTCTTTCTTTTAACTCTACACGCAAAGTTAACACTGACGAAAGTTTTGTTTCATTTACGGTTAAAACCTGACATTACCCTACCAAATGTCAGGTAGTTGCGCTTTTTTATCATTGCACTTTCGCTGAAATTTTATTTGCCTCCATGTGTTAAGTAAAATTACAAGATGCCATTTTTTTGCAAGTGGCCATCGCCTGGGCTAAACATGCAGAGTTGGTGTTGAAAAATTTTCTTTGATTTAACATTCTTACCTGACACAGCCACATAACGTCAAGTGATTAATTTTTTTGTCATCACGATCTTACTAAAATTTTATTCACCTCCATGTGCTAAGCCGCAAATCACATGATGTCGATTTTTGCATGTGATCGTCGTCCGAATGTAAATCCAAACTTCGGATGCTACAACTTCACATAAGAAAAAGAACTATTTTCTGACCGCTTGGCTTTGATTTTCCTCAGTTGTTAAATATAATCTGTTCTGCATGGTCGTCAGTGTTTTTTTGGGTATTTTAATGCAAAAGATTTTCAGATATTGCGGAAAGGTACGTATGGGCATTGAATCTACTGATAGGGAAACTTAATTTCATAGTGGAAGAAAAAAAATTTATGATAGGATATTTTATATGAATAAGATTTCAGCACTGTGCATGAGTAGTGGTACGTGAAATCGATGTCCTACAAAAATAATTAGCTTATTTGATTCGCTTGCTTGTCACCTCTGTGGGGACCCGTAACTTGAATAGGCCTACAGATATGTGCAAGTTTAAATCATCGCAAAAAAATAAAAGCAAGCCCGTCGGCAGATTCCTCGTAAGCTTTTACAGTAAATCGAGAGGTTTCAATTGTTGATTTTAGGTTTATTTTTTTGGAGCTGATGCCGGCTGCTTAATGCGCATTGCACACCTTTGAAATTAAAGCATTCAACACTTAGGCTGCACTTTCAAAAGCTGGAATGTTAAGGAACGGTGGTTGGTCAATTCGCAATCGTGTGACGTCACAAATCTACTTTAGTAAGACCATTCTAGGGGGGTCCGGGGTCATGCCCCCCGGGAAAATTTTGCAAAATTACACCAAAAAAGACGCAAATTACACCTAAAAATACGCATAGTGTTGAATTTTTTTTTATTTTTAGGGTCTGAGGGAGGGGCCATGGCATAGTGCCCCCCCTCCGTACGCTAGTGCCACTAGATTACCTAATTGTACAGGCCAAACCAATTTTATCACCGGGATTAATTTTGTTACATTATTCCGAGTTTGTTAGCAACAAACACTCAAATATCCCTTCATTCTCGGGACCCTCCATAACTGCCGGGCCACGGAACAATGTTCCTGCTGGACCCCCCTCTTATAGGCCCTGGCTACAATTACATAGTTAATTCTGTCCATGAATACTTCGCGGTAACAGATTCACACTTGCAAATCTCACAACATCAAGCAAGTTTGAAACACGAGAATTCACAGTACCATATCACAGCTACACCACGTTACTACCACAAAACATTTTGCAGCTACAGCTATATTTTATTTGTACATTTTATAGCAGCAACAATTTGTGGTTTACAAAAATTAGGGTTAGATGAAATGGTGGGTTACCACTACGTGTTCTTAATTTAAAATGTTTCTAACTCTATGCAAATTTGAATGAGGTTTTATCTATATGCAAATCTGAATGAAACTCTTCCAATTTGCCCAGATGGTTCCAATTGTACCCAAGTTTGAATGAAGCTGTTTCAATTACCAAATGTGATTGAGGCTGTTGGAATTTTCCCAAATGTTTCTAATTGTAGGCAAATTTCAACGAAGCACTTGTATATTAGTCTAATTCGAATGAAGCTATTTGAAGTTCACAAAAAGTGAATAAAGCTCTTTCAAGTTCCCCAAAAATGGATAAAAGCTGTTCGAAGTTACCCAAAATTGAATGAAGATGTTCCACTTGGCCCAAATTTTTATGGAGCTACAGTATTGCTATTTGACCAGTGTTGATTTAGTCTGTTGGAATTTACCCAAATTTTTCCAATTTATGGAAACATTTCTAACTTCACCCAAGTTTGAATGAAGTTGTGCCAATTTTCCCAAACTTCCTTGAGATTGTTAAAATTTACCCAAATGATTCTAATTTTTCCAAATTTGAGTGAAGCTCTCATAGTTAACCCAGACATTTCTAAATGTACTAAAATTTCAAAGGAGCTATTCCATATAGCCCAGCTTTGAACAAGATGTTTGAAGTTGCCCACAATTGAATCAAGCTGTTGCAAATTGCCAAAGTTTGATTTGACTGATGGAATTCACGCAAATGTTTCGAATTTATCTAAACGTTTTTATTTTCACCCAAACTTGAATGAAGCTTTTCTCATTTGCCCAGATTTTATAGAAGCTGTTGGACCATACCCAAATGCTCTTAATTTACTCAAATATTTCTAATTTTTCCCAAAACTTGAATAAATTTTTTTAGGTGGCCTAACTATAATGAAGGCTGTAGGAATTACCACATGATTCCAGTTCACTCAAGGGCAGTGCCTAATTTGCCATCAGGGACAAAAAAGAATGGCAAAATAGTCCTAGATTATTTTGCCGTTTTTTCCACTATTTTGTCGTTGATTTGGTCATTATTTTGCTTTTGTTGGGATAATAGACACTACCTCACTTATACATGAATGTAGCTGCACACTTTGCCCAAATGTTGAAAATTTTTGCCCGAACAATGGCCAATTTTTCAGCACTGGGGATGCAACCGCATCCCCATGCCGTACGCTTATGGGAACGCTCACACATAAATCGGACAAGTAAACTATGTTGACACGACAGGGCTATCGGACAACTTACTAAAACTAGGATACCATACAAGCTTTAAAAAATTGAGAAGTGAATTATGAAAGGTCGCCACAGCAAATGTAGCTTTGCACTCAGTATTCTCTTACAAGTCAGAAATAAGCCTTAATGACCAAGACGTATTCCACAAGCCTGCATAGACGTTTTCTAACCAGCCACGTAGTTTTGTACTGTGTGAAAAGCAGTGGCGTAACTGACAGGAAGCCAGAGGGGGAATCGCTTCTTCCCCTGGCAATCTAAATGTAAAAACTGGCCCCCGCGTAGCTTGTATATCGGTTGTAGTATTCTTTTGGTTTCCATGATTTTTTGCGTTTTCTGATTATTTTCCGGTTATATAGGGTTTCAGTATAGCAATCCACATTCCTCAAGGTTTTTTTCTGAGTGTTGGCTAGTGATCACCCTACAGTGGCAAGTGGGCCCTTTCAGCTACGCTTCCCCCAGCTCAAACATCTATTGTTACGCCAATGGTGGAAAGAGGCCCGCACAAGGGTACAATAGTTTAAGCTATTCGCTTAGTTCAGGCACATTGTTCACACTCACAGTCTTACACTAACAATGGATTTTTTAAACTTGTGGAAGAATTGCTGCAGATTCACCCATGCTTTTTTCACACCATTTAAAACTACGTGCCTTTCCGCTATCAGTAGTCACCGTCTACTACCTCCCAAGATATCTGCGTTCAACAGACACATGCGGCAAAATGCCTTCTCTTCTAACATTATTTCAAGTGAACCTTTGAAAATTTGTTGCGATGTTACTGTCACGCAATAAAGACCAACATATTACAATCCGCTTGACAGTTTCGCAACCTGCTTCTGCAGGAAAAAGAGCGGACATGAGTGTACTGCAGGCTCATCATTGCATAAAACCAGAATAGTGAACCTGTCACTTGTGTAGTGTGAGTGCAAAGGCGCAGCCAGGGGGGGGCTGAAGGGGCTCAAGCCCCCCCCTTAGCAATCAGAATATTGATGTTTATTTCTTAGTTTTTCACCAACATTGTACTATAAGTCGAGATCAGGTGCATTGCAAAATGTTCTTTGGCAGTACCACAGGCGTAGCAACACATTCGTTATCAAACCAAGCGGTTATGAATTTTCGAGATTTGAGAAATACTGAAGCAGCTTTCTTCATTCCTGCGTGTTTTGCGCTACCATATATAACAAGAGCTGGGTGCTGCCGTGCTCTGCCAGTGTGGAAACAAGCATGACATTTGAACTACCAACAGTGTCGATTGATATGTAGTTTATACGTCAGAAAGCTGGGACCTTCCTAATGTACACACGTGGATGATATGCATCAGTGTTACCATTTCTGATGTTTTGAGAGAAATTCCTGATATCTGATGTTTTGGCAGCATATCTGATGTTGACTGAGCTGTTGTTTCTTTCCTCAAATTTTATATCGTTTTATGATGAAGATAGTTAGATTCATAATTTTTAAGTTTCTTTCATCGATTTCTCACTCTCATGTGTGTTTGGTAATCGTTCCAAACTAAAGAAGATCTCTTCCCAGCATTGGGAATAAAATAACACGTTACGCATATAACCGATTTTTCCATTTAATGACGATACTTCGCTCAGTTTCGGATTCAACGTGGGTTATCGCACTTTGCTAGGTATTGGTACAGAACTGTCACCAGAAACTCTTCAATAGGGGGGCCTACGTTTGTGTAGGAGGGGCTTGACATTCTAAAATTTAACAAAACCTACACTGATCTAAAGTGTTTCATATTTCAATTTCGGGAGGCTTGGAGTTTTGTTTGGGGGCTAAGCCCACCAAAGACCCCCATGGCGACGGGACTGTATTGGTAATGGAAGCATTTAGCTTATATTAAACTGTATTGTAAAAATCTGATGTTGAAAAAGGTAATAATCTGATGTTAACGAG
>Ga0210059_1006767_pt1 | contig 18331 bp, 7 predicted proteins | sample Ectturendosymbi2_FD_188042 | JGI IMG/M metagenome (GOLD analysis project Ga0210059, IMG submission 188042) | Ecteinascidia turbinata endosymbiont from Florida, USA - Sample 2 (SPAdes) (version 2) | ecosystem: Host-associated > Tunicates > Ascidians > Unclassified | place: Key West, Florida... | reverse complement strand
TATGATTTATGAGCTTGTGTTACGAAATTTTGATTGTAGTCTTGAGTTTGTTTTTTCTCTGCTGTTACTTCAGCCTTTCAACTTTTCACCCGTAAGCTTTGCTTGCAATTTTCAGGACTGAGGATGGATGATTTTACGTGAAATTGATTTCCTATTAAAAATTTGCTGATCGATTCCTTGCTTACACCCATCGTGGAAAGTACATACTTGAATATTAAATGGCCGCTAGTGGTATTCATAAAATTATTTCTTGCCAAAGCAATAGCGGCTTTTGAGCAGCCAAGTATTTACAAGAGTTCTACGTTGCTTGTATGTAATTTAACCGATCATATCTTACAGTACATTAGAATTACTCATCATGTCTGACATTACCTGACTGGCTTAGACTCAGACAATGTGCAAGCCTGTGACATGAAGAGGAAACTAATGCTGAATTACCTACACATTATGTACAATACAACAATTATTGTACATTTGCTGCCATAGGTTGGGCAGACCTATATAGCGTTATTCAGACATCATCTGCCGCAACGGATTTCGTTTGTCATAGGCGGATTGGTGCAGCTGCCATCAACCACAGAAATACTAATTCGTAAAATCTGAAAAAAAACTAAACCTTGAGCAACCATGGTGAAAAAAATTAAACTGGCTAGTGCGATACAAAAATTTTTTTACAAACTTATCTGACATGCCAAAGCAACAATGCAATGAATTACTAATCTGTTATTACATTCAACATCTTATGTATATAAACTGTGAAAGTAGCAAGTTGGTGCTTAATTTCTTTACTTGCTTGCAAGAACATCTTCACACAGTAATAAATCCTGCTACAAGACAGCAAAACTATGAAAACCTTAAGTCATAGATTTTGGCGAGTTTTATCTTTAGGGAATACAAGACATTGCTTTGTGAAAACATGTCACATTGCTTCAAGCTTTGTACAATCCAGCCTAAAATTTGCAATTTACCTTTTTTGGTGTTACCCGATTTATTCCAAAGTTGCTCATCCATCCATGGAGCTCGCTGGAAGTCATATCTGGTAAAAGGGCGAGGGGTTAAGGGAGGAAGTGACCGTCGATACTGTCCCCCTCCATTTCCAAGCTCCTCCTGGTGAGATATTTGTTTTCATTTTAGGAATAAATGTTTGACTGTTTAACCGAGAATCACGACTGTAAACAAGCATTTAGTTGCAACACCTTATAAAAGAAGCAAAACACGGTGACGACTGACGAAGTTTTAGGGTAATGCATTTTTCTTGAATGTGAATTAACCAGAAAGTTTAGCAATGTTGAGACCAGTGGTCCAATGTTTATGGACAAACACGTACGGACAGGAATAAACGAATTTGTTGCTCACTGAGCTTTCCTGCTGGGTACAAACCGTTCACACAGCGGTGGAATTAATCACTTGACTTGTCAGCTGCACGTTTGTGTTGAACGTGTTTTTTGTTTGCAATATTTCGCTGAATTACGTCCTCGCACGCTTCGCGAGTGCCCAGTTTTTCACTCACATTTATAACTTAGTCTTCCGTCACCTGGCGATGGCTTAGTTTACAATCAGTTTGCTAGTTTCTCGTCACTTTGCTTCAAAGTAACATGCATCTTTTGTGCGTCAATGCTTGGTTAGAGCTTACCGTTTTGCGCTTTTGTAAGTCTAGTACTAAATCGAAGGCAGTACGTTACACAGAGTCAACCTTCAAATGCTCAGCCTGCCTCATGTCTCCAGCAGCTGCAAGCATAAGTTGGCCATCGTCACATCCGGGTCAGAGTGAATTAGATTCACGAATCAAAGGTTAATAGAACGAGACGCTCAACAAACTGAATTTGTCGCCCTGATCCGGAAGAAGAAAGTTGAGCCCATTTTCTGTCGGATGGTGGCGCTCAAGAGCTGTATCAAAGAACTGCTAACCTGAGAAGGAACGCTCATCTGCTAATCAGTGAAATGCGTTGCACATTGCTCAGTGCATGTCCAGCAAAGTTTTCAGGTATAACCAGATGCGCTCTTTGACTGACTGGCTTACTCGCTACAGCGTAAAATCGGCTGCGGACACAACCACGGCAGAACAAATAGATATTACGGCGTCGACTCAGCAGGTCTGTTAAGAAGACGCTGCGCCAATTAGCGATCAACTCGCACATCCTTGGGATACAAACGTTTTCCGTGCAGACCACATCGCTTGTGAAATCGCGGAGCGTTATACTGCATTGCCATACGTCATACTGCATTGCCATACCGGGCGATTTCCTTTTCTTGCGGAACGCGAGTTACGACGCAGGGAGGGATTAGAAACCCCTGGCATTAATTTCAAAAGTGCAGAACAGCAATATCTAACCAACCACCGACACACGAAAGATCCTTGTTACGACACACATCAAGATTCTTAAAGATGCATGTTACTGTGAAAGAGAAACTAACTCCTAGCAAAATGGTTGAAAATCAATCGCCAGGTGACGGAAGACTAAGTTAGCAAGGTGAGTAAAAAACGTATACTTCGCGAGTGCCCAGTTATTTACTCACACTCACCTTGCCAACTTAGTCTTCCGTCACTTGGCGATGGATTTTCAGGACGTAATTCAGGCGAAGCAATGCAAACAAAAACGCATTCAACACAAAGGTGCAACTGACAAGTCAAGTGATGAATGCGACCGCTGTGTGAACGTGCGAACGATTAGTACCCAGCAACAGGACAGCTCAATGAGGCGTAGGTGAGGGGGAGCGGGGGGGAGGTCCGCCCCTGGCGGCACTTTTATGGGGGCGGTGGGGCTATGCTGTAGGTTATAAACCTGTATGGGCTGTATTGAAATAAAAGTGGATTTATATATATATATCTATATCTAATTTTATATATATCTATATATTTTTATATATATATATATATCTATTTATATATATATCTATATATTTTATATATATATCTATATATTTATATATATATCTATATATATATCTTAATGTCGGGACATAACTCGCAGTTGAAGGACGTTTTTGATTTTGAGTAATTTAAACTATGGCATGTGTACTTAAACGATTGTTATCTTTGCCAAACAACAAACAACCGTGCATTACGGATGTTCTATCAATACATGACGCTGTATTTTTACATGACGCTGCAACACGTTTATCAATTCACTTGATGGCAAATTTTACTGATTCACTACACGGTTGATTGATCGAGTGTTGCGTCGTTGTTGACGTTTGATTGTAGTCCTTATATGACGTCATACAACTTAGAAGGAATATGATAGATGATTGTGGGCAAACGTGTGGCTGTGGTGAGCTCAAGCTTTTGTAAGTGCTCTTAAGTTTTTTACCCGCGAGTAAAAGCGCTTTGTTGAGTCTAAAAAACATTTCTGTGTAAATCTAATAAATGTGTAGTTGGATTTGTGCTCGTCAAAATGGATTTCCGTGCGTGTGGAGAAATATAATCCAGCTCAGTATTCTTCAACACGGGTTCCGCGGAACCCTGGTGGTCCGCAAAACATGTAGTGGGGTTACGTGAGTTTCAAGGGTTCCGTGAGGATTCCTCTTTTTTTAGGGGGAATGATTTCTTGCTTCAGTTTGTTGATGCGTCATTATGTAATTTTTTAGATCACCGAGCTGCATTCAGATTCAAGTAGGCCTATTAGTTGTACAAGAGGTTGAGTGCAGTTAGTAGCCGAAAAAGAAATATTGATAGTTGTTGCATCACTTGTTGTTTATTGTTGTGCAATGAACAAGAACGTTATTGTTGCATCACATTTATACGATGTTGCCGATGTACAGTTCACAGTAGAGAAAGAAGACCCCCCTTGAACTTTTGCAGTTTATTCAAAAGTATAACTTTGGGAACTCTGTTCCAAATATAGTAATGACGCTGCGGATTTTCCTCACAATCGCCGTTAGTGTTGCTACCTGACTGTGACAGGAGTTTTTCGAAACTAAATCTGATCAAGAATTACTTAAGATCTAGTATGAGCACCTTGCGGTTGAGAAATCTTGCCATACTGTCTATAGAGCAACAATTGATAGATAAAATAAATTTGACATTGCCATTGAAGAATTTGCCAACAAAAAGGCAAGAAAAGCTACTGTGTAGAAAATTGTAGTTTTCATTTCAGAAATAAAGATGGTCCTAATTTTTTACATTTTTTTTTACTATTTTTCCCTATATTTCATTTTTGCTTTTTGTTTAACTGTTACTTACAATGTTTGAGTTTTTGGTGCGTATTTAAAGCATATCATATTTGAGCATTTGCGAGTACTGTAATATTATGATGGTGCACAAATTAGTTAATGTATATACAAAGCTTTAAGAGCCAGTCACTGTGAAATACGTATTTTTATGCCCCGGGCAGCCCACACTCTAGCTACGCCACTGCAATGAGGTGTGTATCGCGAATTCGTTGATTCCGTAAGAGTTGAGCCACTGGCCTCATCAACAGAAGAATTTTCTGTTCGAACAATAATAAAAAATGCTGCCGATTACATTCTCAAATGCTTCTGAGTGTGCCAATACGACGTCCTATTGCACTATCATCATGCTGAAACATCAGTGTAAGAGAGAGGCATATAGAATTCATTGAGGACAGCAAGTTCATTGTAACCGGTGTATTCAAACACCACTTTTCGGCCAACTTTACCCCCTTGATGGTGCAATCAGGACATCAGCTCAACGAAACATAAATTTTTGTTAATCCAGACGATATGCGACTTCATTCGCAAGAAATCAAGCTCAAACGCTCACCCCTCAAATTATAATTCAATTACTTTGCTTTCTATGCTTGCACATCGTTTCTAGCGCGAAGTTAAAGCCATCCAACCATACACTTTAAAGGCTTGCGATGGGTCTCTTTGAAGCAAACAACAAGAAGTGTTTTAATGTATAGTATGATAACATCCGAACTTTCTTATGCGTTTGAAAATGTTTCAAATATTTTCAACATGCCTTACCCACAGCTTTTGCAAAATTTCATTCCTACGGTCGAGTCTTCTGTGAAACCGATCTCTTCGCCTTTCTGAAAAAGTAAAAAATGTACTTTTTAATTGTTGGTGCATTCATTCCGGTTAGTTTGGCCCATCATCATTATATTCGACAGGAAGTTTCACGTCCTGCAGCTTTAAACTACGGACATCCAGAGAAACGCTGCCGCGAGGAACAAACGGTTTTTGTGGTAAACTATTCACAGGTAGTACTTTGTGTATCCAGGTAACATTCTGGTGAGAGCAATTTTGCAACACAATCTTTCCTGGCTGTATGACTTTCAAGGCGCGCAACGTTGTAATCGCGGCACCAAGGTGGGTGGAAACCTTGCTGCACACGAAGGTCACAAGGCCGCCCATTTTGAACCACGTCAGTCGCGTCATTCTTATGCAAATGTATTAACGCTGTTGTGCTGCAGCAGTGTTCTTGGTTTGATCCAAAATTATTTTCAATTACGATAATTAGATCTGCGTGTGTATGCTTTAACGTCGTGCATATAACACAAGTCACGCCTTTGTGTGTATATTATTTTTACACAAACTAGTCATGTGTCAGTAACTGTGTTGAGTTACTCATTGAAAACGAAATTCTGCAAAAGTGAGATTATTTCTCCATGTGTTCATAGAAAAGCAAAGTACTTCATTCTTTATCGTAAATTAAAATGTGAAAGGCAGAAACAAACTTTGACTGTTTTATTTTTCTTTCTTCTGTTTTCGCACTTTTCCACTTATACCATGTGTTTTGATGTCAAATCATGACTTGGAGCCCAATAACTACCTCTAAAATGTAGGCATTGCACCATTTTCTTACAGTCCAAGCTATATACCAATAGCAATAGAAGCACCAGGCCTCATCGCTGCATGACTTGCCACCTCGTGTAGCAGCAAACTACAAGAGAATTTCCCTCATTGCTCCCCTGTTATAAAAAATCAGATGGGGAAACCCCTGAATGTGGTGAACAAACGCCCCTGGCCAATGACGTTTCCTGACGTTTGTCACGTTACGAGCTTGTATTTCCTTTGCGGACCAATCTTCATTATTCAAAGGTTTGATTGCTTTTTGTATCTTTTGAAGCAGAAGTTTATTTTAGACTTGGTTACCAAAGTCAATACATGAAGCACATTTAGAAAAATCGCGCATTTCAAATTGAAAGTTATTTCTATTCAAGTTATTTTTGTTCAAATCAAAAGTTAATTCTATTGAAATTATTTTTGTTCAAATCGAAATTTATCTGCACTTTGTAACGTTGTTGAAACTTTTCTCATTAAGGATCCTTTTCTTAGATACTGAAAATTATTTTATGATTAGTATGCAGTAGAACCAGTAATTAGGCTCCACAAAGTTGACGCAGTCGAATTTATCAGCAAATGTTTTAGCAGGAATTCGATTTAACGTAACTCCATCTTCAGTCCTGAAAACTTTTACTCTACCTACACCAATGCCGTCGCCAGGGGGATTTTGTGGGCTCACCCCCCCAAACAAAACTCCAAGCCCCCCTCCCTAAATTGAAATATGAAACAGTTTTTACCAAATTTTTATAATTTCATGCCCCCACACACAAACGCAAAGCCCCCGTATTGAAGACTTTCTGGCGACGGTTCTGCTTTACACAAATACTTTTGTGCCGTCACGAATCATCATAATGCAAGAATTTCACTTTGGCAAGGTTGCAACATACAGCATTGCACGGCATACGAATGTGAGACCTCACTGCTAGTTGCAAATTAGCTTCAAAATAATCACGCAAACAAATTATCGTCACCAGGATATGACGGTGGAGTGTAGACTGGTTCTGGAGTACGTTCTCTGGCTACCCGCGGAGAGTGATGTTGCTGAAGTTTCTGAAAGTTAAAGTTGGATAAATTCTGGGTTAGTTCCGTTTAAATCTACTTTAAGGTGCTGTCCAATTTACAAGTTAAACTGAAAAAAAAAACATATTTCAAGCAAACTTCTTGCTTTTGTCGGGTGGAGATATTTTGGGGAAAGCCACAAATGCTGTTTTATTTTTCGAACATCACAGGGGTCATGTTGAGTTTTTTGAATTTTAATTTAGTTAGCAGAGCTATTTTTCTTTCCATGTCAAGTTATCGAGTCGATCATTGCAGAAGTTACGATTCCTGCAAACTACAGTACTTCGCAATAATTACTGTCTTTTGTCCTTCATGACGTGCAAAGGAAATATTCGTACTTACATACCCGATCAATCAAGCGCAACTTTAAACGCGTCAAGTCATCCAACATACGTATGTCATCACCATACTCAGATTCAGAAGGCATCTTATCTAACTTCTCCAAGCACTCCACCAGCACCAGAAGCAACTAAGAAAGTTACAATTTTTAGCTGAAGCTGCTTCTGAAAACTTTCTGAAACAACATAACATTTTTACAAAAAAGTAAATTACCACACAAATGCTCAGTATCCTCACTACAATAGCTACGTTGAAATTCAATTGGAAAACTCGTTTTCTTCAATACTTCATTTTATAGTTTGAACTTTGAACTGTAAATTTGGTTTAAAAGCCAGACTCCATTTCAAAAGCATTAACGCCACCAACACTGATTTGTCTTCCAGATGTTACTAAGGCCAAGTTAAATAAAACAAAGTCGTTTGAAGCCACTTGTTTTTGTCAAGACTGCTTGAACAGGCAAAAGCATCCAAGCAACTTTCTTATGGTCCACTGGGACATAGCTAGTAAAGTACGTGGCAATCGGTTTTCTTTCATGTATTTTCGAATCTTTTTTTTATAAAAGCTGAAGATGCTTGGTCAGAAGAAAAATATATAGTACATTCAGTAAACACCATAGTGTCTGCTCATTTGCTGTGAAAAGCATTCCTTTCGATGGATCGTGTTGTCAAATTTTGCTTCTTTTGGTAAAATCCCTTTTCGTCTAATTCGGTGTGTGGTCAGTAGGGCAAGTTTTTGCAACTTTTGCAACTTTTTTTACAGCTTCTTAAACACTCAAAATATATGTAGTTCAATTTTTTGAGCTGTTTACAGGAATTTTATGTTGCAACTTTTTCGATTTTTGCGTGCAACTTTTTACTGCAATTTTTATCAAGTATTGCGCAAAATGTAAAAATGTAATTAAAAAAAATACTACAAAACTATTTCAGTTTAGTTCTATTCTCTTTGATTGCATGAAAAAGAGCTACATTACGGATTAGCTGCGTCTCAATGTTATCTATGACGAAACAGTTGGTTTGCAAGCTAGAAGTTTTACCATCCCAGCCAAGCACAACAGTGCCCGAACTCAATTAGAGGTGGAAGGGCGGAAAATCTTGGCTTTTGGCCAAGTCCGCGCAAACGAAAATAGTTTGTGTCAAGTCTTTCGCAGTCAAATGTGCGAATAAACGCAACTTTCTCACTTTTTTACTGCAACAAAAACTTGCCCCGGTGATCAGTCACCACCACTCCATACGTGTGGCCGAAGGTGCGAAATATTACATCATCGCGATACCACGCCTAGCCGTATGACCTCATTTGTTTGCGGTACGGAAAGCAGCTAATCGCAGCGCACGTTGCGTCACAATGGTGCTAAGACTGAGTTCGATTATAAAACGATTGTCGGTTTATGCGCGTTTTATCAGCGCATATAACCGACAATCGTTTTACAAAATAATTACCGAAAATCCAATGGTTTTGCTCAAAAGATGTCAATTTAAAGATTACAATAACAGCATCAGTTAAAAGTTGGGTGTTGCAATAAAGCGTGAGGTGGCGGATACTGACGAGAAAGAATTTATTTCACAATCGAGTGCAGCGCAAGAAGTACTTTTAAATTCCATCAGCATTACCCGTAGAGAAAAATTTAGCACAAGCTTTCCGATACGGATCATTGAGTAAGGAATTGCTGTTCTTCTCAGGCGAACAAAGCTCTGGCACCCGAGCAACTATTGAAAACGGAACTAGTTCTGCAACAAGCGTTTCGCAGGTCGCAGAAGCTGTAATGTGTTAAAAATTCAGCTAAATGCAGCATCCCACGAAAAATGACATGCATTTAAGAATCCGTAAACACATATGTAGATCACCCAAGCCGGTAACCTTCTGTGTGGGCAAAAGTGACTGATGAAAAATACGTTCACAACTGAAAGCTGGTTCTGCCAAGGGTCGATGGTAAATGCACGTTAAAGCAAAGAGGTTGACATTGGAAAGCCATGGGCGTTTCAAGCGGGTGAAGGCGGGAATCTCTGTGAGAACCCGACAGAAAGTTCACGGTGACCTGAGCGATGAGGTGACCTGAACGGTGAGACGACCTGCCCGAATCAGAAAGTACTTTTGAGAGTCCACTCATGCGGAAACAACACAACGATGTTAAATGCGCTTTTTCACATTCGGCACAACTTTGAGAACTGAAAGTTCCTAAATTAGTAACACAGAAGAACTTCCAGGTTTTGTTATTCGAGAAGAATTACCAGACTGCATCTCAAAAATTTGCTGGAAAAATTTGCGAACAACTATAACTAGGATAACTGTGGCTTGTTGGTTGAAAGCACTGTTTGCGAAATGAACAAAAACGCAACTTTTCTAGAATGGAGGTGAATCTTAACATACATCAAATGTTACGGCTAAAACAATGTAAACAGCCGTATATGATTTAAATCTCGTTCTGAGTGGTTTGCATCAGCTGTTCTCACAAACTTTGAATGTATCAAGCATTAACATAATTTTTGTCTGGCACAGCTCTTATCAATAATAAATTCAGATAATTGTACGGCGTGCTGTCTGATTAGCTCTCTGTTGAATATTGCAGCCATTCCATGTTGGCATTTTTACAAAATGCGTGGTTGCACCATCTACGAGGGACATAACGAGGGCGGGGCAAGAGAGGCACAATTCCCCGGGCGCAGAATCACTATGGGGGCGCAGAATCATTATGGGGGCGCAGAATCATTATGGGGGGGCAGAATCACTGCGGGTGGGCGCGGAAAAGTACATTTGCTTCCGAAAGACCTCAGGTTCGAACGTGGGGGACCAAACTTGTTTCTTGCCCCAGGCTACATCTAACTACCTCGTTAGGCTCCTGGCAGCTGATTTTCCTTGCTGCAAGTGTTCATCACACATATACATAAGAAACTATCCATCCTACTTCACTACTCACAAATAAAATATGCAGTTTGTAGTCAGGTGGTGGAACGCGGAACACTGTCTTTCCTCTGTTTTTGAGCGGTAGGGGTTGTCATAGTTTTCAATGAGGCAATAAAACAGATGCGTACGTTTGCATTTCGTGTAACCTTCAACAAAACATTTTCACATATTTTGACTGAAGCACTGCTTGTCTTATTTGCTAAAAACCGTTCCCCAATCGCTTTTTTGATATCACTGCACACGCTTTCGACTTACTACAAACCATCCATGCAAAATGCGCCATCTACATTTTTACCATAACAAAGTTTTACAGTTCAGCTGATAGATGAACATCCTCGCTGTTTTTCATAATCCCAACTTTACGATAATATGCAACGCTGCCACGTTATTTCACGTAAAGCAGGGGTGGCAACTTGTCTTCGAATGGGATCGACTAGAAAATTTTTTGCTAACTCGCGATCGACCGGTCGGTAATAAAGTCACAAGTACAAAATGTCAAAGTTGAGCATCACACGTGCAAAATGTGTACTATGGTCTTAGTAAGTGATGCGCAGATAGAAGGCAAAGGGTCTGTAACGCCTAAATTCCGATGGTCTAGCAATAAAAGGAAAACATTGCAACACCTTCGCGGCATCTGCCGTGTTAGCCTATGGTCAGCCATCGCAAGAGACACCAAAGAATATACGTGAACAACCAACTGATGGATGATTTTTATGTACTTTCTAAAATATTGATTGAAAACTGTTCTTTTCAGTTATCTTGTCAATCAATGCAAAACCAGGCGCGATCAACCAACTGACACTCGGCGATCGACCGGTCGATCGCGATCGACTTGTTGGCCATCCCTGGCGTAGAGTACAACCGAAATCGCAATCAAGGGCCAACACAAACTAGCGACTGATCTGATACATACAGTATACATTTAAGTAAAAGCGATTGCCAGTGCCAACCCAATAACTCAATTCAAATCCATTTGCCTCATCATGAACACACATCTCAGCGGAAGACAGGACGGCTGTCATGGTGTGGAATGGACTGCGACTCATAATATAGATAGATCAATAGAAATGAATGGTAGTTAGACATGCCTATGTCGCATGGTTTTAGTAAAAATAATCTTACGTGTGAATCGAATCTTGTCAGTTTTCTTAGCAACGAAGTTACCCCCCTCCAGACTTTTTAACTTTATCCATATTTTTTAAAACTACAACTGCATGTTCCGTGTGTTTCGTCACAATCGACCTTCAGAACATTATTACCCATGTTGTGAACAGCTGATGTCCAGTGAAGCGATTTCGTCAAATCAACTAGTGTGAAAACTGTTTACTTCATGAAACGTTAGCAATGTCAACATATAAGGTTCCAATGAACCAGACGTATTTCTGCTGACGATAATCCATGAATATACGAGGCGGAGAATTGTCGAGCCGCCCAGAGTAAAACAATGAGAAAGTCAGAAGCTTCACGATAAGCAATTATCCTCTTGATCTTTTCAAGCAGGTTGGTTGCCTGTTGTTTCAACCCATGTACTTCTCATTCACTATGATAGTTATCACGATTCTGCTCAAAGTCATGGTTTTGAACGATGCTACTCAAAGTCTTGGTTTTGGCAAGTGCTGAGTTTTGGCTGCATGGAAAAACATTGCTACTTCAGTAATGCTGAAGAATTTGAATAATTCGGAACAGTGATAATTTTTGAAGTTTTGCGTTTCCCTAGAAGAAACAATTACGCAAAACCCATTTCAATTAAATCATTAATTGTAGTTTTATTGCCTCTTTCATGATTTTCAACTTCTTGCAAAATATAAACTCTAAAACTCGTGACGTATCAAATACTGTAGTTCTATTGTGCAGAGAGATATTAAAATCTTTAATTATGATCAAAAGTTTCTATATATCGATTAGACTATTTAATTATCACTACCGTGATTTTCAGTACATTCTTGTAGTTTACGCAGTGAAATCCTGCAGCTGCACAATTTTGTATTGTTACTTTAGCTATTAGCGAAACCATCACGTGACAAATTGCAACTGACTTCTGCACGCAGAACAGGCTGCTCGCTGCCTGGAGCTGGACACATCACGGAGTTTGTCAACCCAAGATTATTACCTACTGTTGACAACCGATTGTACCGATGCGGTTATCCTTTGATTCATTTGTTCATCAGGGTTTTTGAACTACAACCTGGGTCAGCAACCTGGGTTAGCAACCTGTGGCTTCGGGGTTAGCAACAACAGGGGTCAGCAACCTGCGGCTTCGGGGTTAGCAACAACAGGGGTCAGCAACCTGCGGCGTCGGGGCCGCATGCGGCTCATTAGCGCCTCTGAAGTGGCGTTCTCTGGATTTGACAAAACTTGAAATTTAAATTTGCATTTGATCATCATTGCTATTAGATTAAGTTGAGTACAAATTAGGTGATGTCCATATGAAGTCGTATGAAAATTAAAACGGTATCACGTTTTGTGGCTGCTCACCGGTCATATCTGCTGGAAAATGAAGCTGAATCGCTCTTTTGTTAAAAAAAGTTGCCGACCCTTGAACTAGACGGAAGTAAGTAAGCTGTCTTTATCTGGCTGTGTTGATATTAAAAGCAAGCAAATATCAGATTCTTTAAAAAAAGCTGAAAACTGTTTCTATTCGAATAAAAGGCGAAGATGCCTACTCCTCAGACGAAATGTAAACGCGATAAACACCACAGTGTCAGATTAATTGCTGTGGAAAGATTCACTTCGATAGAAGCAAGTTAATCCAAGTGCAGGACGTTAGTTAGGTTTTTCCTTAATTTACAAATCTAAGAATATGACAAAAAACGCCATTTTGCACAATGTTTATCAACCTTTGGATGGAACACCAAAGGCAATTTAAACAAGCTTATGAAAAAACCATACACAAAACATTCATTTATTCATAAATGATAAGAAGTGTTAGTTGACACTTTATGCTATGCGTTAACTAAACAGAGACCAAGTTGAGGCAAGCAATTGTTTGCGACGTTCTTCGTTAATTCAAACTAAAAGGAATGATTTATTGGCTTAACGAAAAATCCTCCACGCGGTTTGAAAGCTAGGTTTTAGGTAAACTCGAATAAAAATTTGCAGGGAATTAATATTTGGGAAAAACGTTTCAGAAAAAGGTCAGTTCTATTTCATCTTTAGATTTCAGTAAAATTTGCTTACCGGTTTATTAGAACCTTGAAAATTTTGATTGATAATTTTGAGACATTGCGATAGAGACGTCACGACTGTGTGTGGTTCCAGCTGTTGAAGGTAATTTTATCCCCTAAAACGATGCTTCAGGTTTACGATTGGTTTGTATTTGCTTCTCCCCAGCAGAAGCAATTTCCGCAAAAAATGCAAAATTTTGTGAAAAATTTGACAATCTTCGAATTTCAATCGTTTGAAGAACTTTGCTCTTGCATCGCTATGACCACCCTGAAACCCTAGCTGTCTGCGATAATTTTTGTACCCCCTGTTCCAGGGTGCGTGCTCCTTCCAACATTCTTGACCTCATTGATTGTTTAAAAACAATTGTTTAATCAAATACTAGACTACAACTGGCCCCAATACGCCTCCATACATTTTTGGGAGCAGATGAGTATATCTTGTCCCAAGAATCTCCATCGGAATGATTTCTTGTTTTTGAACAAAGATATAATCAAAGTCATGTTTTAGGACTACAGATCCATATGCCATACGGCGCCAGTAGTTTCCCGCACAGTTTTGATCGTCAAGCGTATTAACAATCTAATAAGTTATAGAGTTATGTAGAATTTCAACTTAATCTCAAAAGTATTGTTTGTTTTTTCCAATTTGTTTGGATCTTTTCACATTCATTATACAATCTGGCAATTGCCTTGTTCAATGTATCATAGAAAGTATAAGCAGTCTTTGATTTTGACAAGTTGTTTATGCAAAATATTTGTGGAAATTCTATTACCAGGGGCGTGCAGAGGTCTGGTGATGATCGGGCAATTGCTTGATTGTATGCCCCGCTACCAAATTCTTGTAGCCAGGTCACGCAAGGGGGGGTGGGGGTGCCTCCAGTTTAAGAACCCAGACTCTGGAAAGAATCGAGAAATACTTGCAAGACTACAAGTCGCAGATTAACAACAGGCTAGCAGGATTTGGCCCGCCTACAAAGGGGAGAAGAGCGGTAGTATGCAATGTCTTAAGATAATGATGGCAGTGTTTCATCTCTCTCACGGGTCACTTAACATACTGTACATCTGCATGCCCCTCAGACAATTTCTCATCAGATACATACAGCATGTGTTATAGTAGCTATACAATACGAAGAAACATCCAGTTACAGCGCTTTAATAAAATCTAATTTTTGTAATTTCGCTGATTGGATGCCCCCTGTCTTGGATGCCCCAAGCCGTCACCGCGCTCTCCCCCCCATTCTGCCCGCCTCTATCTGTTACACATTGAAATAAGCTTTATCTTTGATAGAAACCGATGATAAAGTAACCAGAGCAATGCTTAAGAAGCTGTGTGAGATAACTTCTATTCTTAATAATTCCAGTAAACAGGTGTTTACAAAACTACGTGGCACCCATCTACAATAGTAATAGGAAAAAATCGTTTAAACTTTGTTTGTTAGCACCTAATTAGAATAAAAGTTCAGTAGAGCATGCAGGTATATTTTTTCAAGAAAAAAGTGGTTATTATTCAATTTGACAAAAGTATCTGCTGGGGCTTAAGCAAATCACATGAAATTCTATCAGCAAAGTTGGAACCTACAAAAGCAAGAAAATATTCACCACGATGCACCAAAATACAAATGCTTACTTAAGTATGAATAAGTCGAGGCTAAAGATTTCAAGGTAAACTAGTAAAGGAATTAAAACAATCAAAACACAACAAAAGTAGTATTGCTAGCAACGAAAAACAACCTATTGCTATTGATGAACAGGTATGTAATCTCGTATGATCAAGGTTAGAGATTTCAACTTGTTTCAGGAAAGTAACCTCAACTACGACAAAGTTACAATACTTTGCAAAATCTTAAGACTGTTTGACACTTTTGCGAAAATTTTCACCCATCAGACACGCGAGTGAACTTTGTGCCTTGCAACGTTTGTATCGGATCTTTGCTGGCGTGGCGTGACATACATTCTTAACTTCTTCAGTGAGAAGTTGTCCTAATTATCTGGTTGTTTTCTTCACTGATAAGCAGTTTAAAAAGTAATGATCTTCTCTACGGTGAAGATCTAAGCAGTTTAAAAAGTACAAGCAGTTTAAAAAGTAATGATCTTCATCTACGGTGTCATAACAACTGTTGACAAATTAGGATAATTCACTATAATCTTTCCTCATCGTAGAAGATTGCATTTTGAATGTAGATAAACTACCTGCGTAGTGGTGCCTTGAATTTTTCTGGAAATCATCGAAACCACTACATTTGCCGCTGCTTGCTTCAGTATGTCTATCTTGTAAAGCATTTTGCTCAACAACAACTTCTTGATCCTTTCGACAATTTGACGGCAACACGGACCACTCTTCTTTTCTGATCCGCTGTTTGCTTCCACTGCTATGGAAACGGCACTGTCAGGACGACGCCATACGCAACCTCCCTTGTAACTATTCATCGCCCCATGATCGGTTTGAATTGAACTGATGTATACATTATGACGTTCTATTATTCTAAGCGTCGCCACCTGTCAGCAGTGAACGGCTGTAGCTGAGCTCTGTAAAAATGGACTCTGTAGTTCCATAAAAAGCCGCTGGCAAGAGAACCAACCCAAAATCAAAACTAAATGCATTAGTGGCCAATGTAACTGCAATCATGGTGATTACCAAACACTGCAAGAACATTTTGATGCCAATCCCAACAGCAATTAAAGTTTCCTGTCACGGGGTCACTGTTGCAGAACCAACCGCTCTTTGCGTTGAGGGTAAATAACAATGGGTCAAACGCTGCTGGCCAACTCCATTGTCTGGCGGTACTATGCGTTCTTGTGAGCAGTTTTCATTAATGTAGCTCATTATTGTGTGCTCCTGACAATGGAAATGCTTGAATACAACGAAAAACACTTGCTCTATTTGCTGAACGTGATTTGTTCAAGCGGCGTATTTCTTTTAACTCGTATTCGAACATTTCTGACAAAAATGGAAATAAAAGAATCTCGATCGTATGAACATGCATCGTTGGTCTCATTCCTACATCTTGGACTGATTCAATTATACAACTAAGCAAGAAGAGAAAATCTGAGAACTTTAAATGCACTTTTGTTTGAAGTGTTTGATTGAAAGACTTTTCTGTTGTTGATGGCTTTGCATAATTTGTCAGTGTGAACGTGAAGTTACCGCTAATGAGTATGCGGCGAGGGCCGAAGCCTTTGATTCAACTGCTGTTGACAAATTACACGCGTTTTCAGAGAATTTTATGGTTAACAAGGATTGGCAATAACTAGAAAACCTATTCAGTTCAATCTTAGAGACATTGTTACATTTGCTTTTCACTGCAAAGGATTCATCAACAGTCGGTACAGAAATTATGATCAGGGTGTCGATGGGATTTAGAAACATTGTTATGGGAATTTGCTGCAAACCTGAATGTTTTCATTGATTTTCCAACCGTCAGATGCTGCTTTCGTCAAAGGAAAATCATAAAATGTGCAGCTATTCTTTTACATGGACAATTTCTGACTCAAGTAAAACTTGGATGTCGTACAGAGTTGAGAAAAGAAAAGTGATGCAACAACCGCTGGTTTTAATGAAATCACATTCGGAGGCCTCGAGAAACAATTGTATTGATTGTCAGCCGAGATTCATGGATGGATAAGTCACAGAACACGTAGCTGCGCGCAAGGAGAGAAGAAAAGTGAGTAAGAATAACATTCGACTATTTATACTGGGAGCAATAACGATGCAAAAAAATGCACTGTATCTGCGTCAAACATTTACTGTGAAATGAGAAGCGATGTGTAGCTGGTGTCGACACTTCGCCGCGGGCGGGTGGTTTGTATTACGAGTGATTCAAGAAACAGGATACATTGCCAACTGTTTCTGGATGTCAAGATCTCTGGTTCATCAAAATTGACGTATGTTGGGCACTTTTTCGTGCAGCCTTGTACCTCTGAGTTTTTGGAATTTCGTCTACATCTGCTGTCGAGGCTGCGTTGAGTCTAACTAATTTACGTCTTACCACAAAACCATGTCCACAACACGTCGCGCTAACTTTCTTGATAGGAAAGTTGCCTTGAGTTTGAATGTCTCAAACACATCTTTAGCACAACGTTGTTCAGTTTAAACTACGGAAAGGGTTAAATGCCCCCTGTACGTGATGCTATGTCGAGATCAGAAACGGTATTTTGCGGAACACATGTCTTCGGCTGTTCCATCCTGAATCGGTATCTTATCCCAGTTTTTGGTTTGTACTAATTAATTGCGTGAAAGGAACTTTTAATGCAACCGCTAAGGAGGAGCAGGAAAAAGCGTTGCTCAACAGCTTATGTTTAATTTTTTGAAATATCCACGCATAATTTGGCGAGAGATTGCTATCAAGCAGGCGCGATGAAAAATAAAAAACAAGTTTCTTTTATTCAGCTGTGGTGAAAAATCAGAGCATTTGTCCCGTGGACCTGTACAGGCCTCAGTAGGTGCGAGTGTTTGAATCTTCCCCCCTTTTTTAGATGAAAGCCTCAAAAAGGCAACATTTGTGAAGTTTGCGAAAACAGTTCGCCAATAAAGGCAAAAAAATCGCGAGTTTTTTTATTCATTGCGATTATTCAATACAACAGGATTTTTCGTAAAAACACAAAAAAATATTTTCTTGATATTCTCGTAGAAAACCCAGCTTGTAACTTTAAAAAATTTTTTTGTAAAAGTTTACAAAGTGCAGATATATTTGTAAAGCCACAACAGTGACCCACACCAAGCGAATCTATCGCAATTTATTGCGTAAGGAAACTAGTTTCGTGTATTACACATCTTCAGTCCTGCGCAAAAGTCGACATATGAAACAAAAAGAAAAAATTACGCACTGTTGCTAAGATCAAACCTCAAGGTTACAAAAATTGCAGATTACCAAAATTTAGCGCAAATGTAACTCCTCCACTGTACACAGCTACAACACTGTTCAACGAACCCAGATCGCAACGGCCATTCGGCACTTCTGACTGACAAAATTACTCATCGCGTTTGGCGTGGCTCTTGTCTCAGGCGGTCACATGGTTTGCCACAGACTGTAACGTGCAGCGGAAAAAGTCTAGCTTTGCCAAAGTGAAATGGAGTAATTCGATAAAAATTAACACTCCAGTTGCGGTACAATAAACTATGC
>Ga0210059_1006766_pt1 | contig 18334 bp, 16 predicted proteins | sample Ectturendosymbi2_FD_188042 | JGI IMG/M metagenome (GOLD analysis project Ga0210059, IMG submission 188042) | Ecteinascidia turbinata endosymbiont from Florida, USA - Sample 2 (SPAdes) (version 2) | ecosystem: Host-associated > Tunicates > Ascidians > Unclassified | place: Key West, Florida... | reverse complement strand
GTGATTCACCACGAACGGGATGTGCGTGAAGAATAAAACCATTATATATGAAGCGCGAGCAAGCAATAGTAAGAGAGATTGCGAGCATGATCTCTATTGTTGCTTGTTGCCACAGTGCGAAGCTTTGTGCACATGCTGCTCGGGATTTCCGATCGCAACAGTTATAATTCTTCTGCCTCCTGACTGGGAAAGTGAGCTTCAAAAAATAACCAATGAGAGTGTGCATACGGGAGCAAGAAATGTTCATGATTACTTGCTTGCTACAGACTCTGTTTTGTTGCTTCCTATATACACGTGAACATGAAAGTCTGTAGCAGTGCTTTTCAACCTCTGAGACGGTACGCACTGGTGCAGAGGAGAAAACCCTGCGGTGCGAATGACTCACACTCTGCTGGTGAGAATCGCCAAAGAAGTCTTTTTAGCATTAAAAAGCAAAGCGCTTGAGGCACTTTCGATAGCATGTAGCATGTTTTTTCAGCTAAAACATTCTTATGTGCAGCACGAACCACTGTGGCTATTTACTCATCACCGCGTTGCCTGAAGCCAGCCTTTCAATAATTTGCGTCCGTTGTGCTTTTCCGCTTTTGTGTGAGACCAACCTTATGGTCACAGTTTGTGACTACAATTCGCGTGCTTTCTCGAACTCGTGCTTTAGCTTTTCACAATTTCATCCATAGGCCTTTGCTTGCAATTTTCAGGACTAAAGATGCGAAAAATACGTGAAATCCATTTCCTAGCAAAACAATTTGCTGTTTGATTCGACTGCGTAATCTTAGTGGAGACTTGACTTGTTATTGGACCATCTGTGGAAAAGAGAAAAATGAGAAGGCGCAGAGAAAATAAACACCCAGAACACAAAAGCAAGTTGGCTTGATTCTTCAAACGGCAAACACGACAATTTGTTGAGCAGCAGCGACAATTCCAGCAATTGGCAGTGGCATCCCCTGATCAACACATCGTATTATTATCACTAAAAGTTGCTCATGTCCTTGCATCAGCGTGGAAGCCGTTTACTCTGGCAGAAAGCGTTGTAAACACTGCCTGGAGATGGCATAGCGGGTTGCGCTGCATTTGTTTTTGACCAGCCTCTGATTTGGTACTGGTAGATCTGGAATTGCACTCTCGGCCCGGTCTCACCAACACTGTGTAAATCAGTGCTGCAGCTTTCTTGCCAGGCGCACGGTGTGCAGAAGAGCTGCAGGGACTATTCGGAATGCGAAATAAGCCGAGTCAAATGATACCAGACCTTGTACAAACTCAGTCGTGGTGCTACAACAACCCTTTAGATATGAAGCGCCATCAAAACACCATATAAAATCGAAAATATAACATTTTTTGATATGAAACCAAAAAGCTACCATTTTGTGATATGAAATCGAAAAGATATTATTTCTTCCGCAGCAAACCTTGAGCTTTCAATGCTCAACGATACGCAGAGAGAATTCGTTCAAACTCAGCTTTGCAGAAATACTTCAACGAAAACACTTGGAAGCATAAAAGTTTTCGCCGAAAAAACATTTTATCGAAAGTGCCTCAGGCGCTTTGCTTTCTTTTAATCTTTCTAATGTTAATACTTCTTTGGCGATTCTCACTCGCGGCGTGTGTGTCATTCGCACCACAGAGTTTTCTCATCCGCACCAGTGCGTACGGTCTCACAAGAAAAGCACTGATATAAAATAAACAATATAATTAATCATCTAATTAACTAAGTAATCATATATTTTTGTTACTTAAGATCGTTTTTTTAAAGGAAATGTTAGGTACCCACTACCCAGTATGGATCTGTAGGGACCCGATTTCTCCGATTCTAGGGACCCGATTTTCTCTTATTTTAGGGTCCCGATGACAATTTTCGCTGACCCAATTTTCAATTCTATGGACCCGAATCGGGTCCCTAAACCGCCTTGAAAAACCTCGCTTTAGATCAAAACTTTTGAACCCGAAACCCCAGCAGGTCATCCAACGTATCAAAAGACTCGGATTGTAGCCTAGTTTCCAATACAAACTTGAGCGAAATACTACCATCTAACGGTTTGGGCCCAGGGCCAGGTGAAGTGGGTCAAGGTGGCCTAAAAGTCCTCCACTTATGACGTCACTCACAAAAAATCCGCAAAGCCACGTGCGATCCGTTTTTTTTGGCGCGAAATCCTCGAAACCGGCCGGACGCGAAAGTGTTTTAAGATAATTTATTGACCAAACGGTTCGACAAACTCTACATCGAAGGAGCTCGCTTGTTCAAGTAAACAGCTAAGATGCATTTGGTTCATGAAGCCGGTAAGGTCGCTGTTAGTGCAAACCGTGCAATGTTTTTTGTCTAAAATCCACTTGCCGACCACAGGTGGAAAGGTACAGCACAAGCGTTTTGAGCGCAATGATGGCGGGCATGGATGACAAGGAAGACCCCGACGACGCAATTGCACTTGAAGCAATGTCCGGCCTTGCCAGGTTGGTCCAAAACACTTCGCTTCGTTGGAAACCATTACATTAAACTGAATTCTGTTGTGAAGTGGTTTTCCTGTCTACTTTGCAGAAAAGGCTGGTGTGAGTTTGGCAGATTGTGCTACCTTTGCTTTGTTTCAACTCGAGTGCCTGCCTGGTTTAATTTATAGTTACATGCCGAAAAACACGTAAATTAACAAGTCTTCAGGGAGGCGTTACGCCTTGTTGGATAAGAGTTAACTCACGTATCAGCAAGTTCACAATCTGACGTATTTGTCGAGCTGTTATAGGGAAACTTCATGTTTAGCTCAACCGTTAATGTAATCCATTTGTTTTTTTGCTGTTCTTAAGGTTCCTAGGCAAAGTCGAGCGAACAAACATCCACTCGATTTTTATCAACGTTTGCCTGAGAGTTCGACCCTGCTTTGAAAACGTGGGTGTGTTCTGCTTGTTGAGGAAACAGTTACTGTAAAGCATTTCACTCATTATTCTCGTTAAACTCTTGAGTTGTTTCGTCGCTTTCAGCCTGTGGTGCCAAAAACTGAAACCATATATGGTCATCGATGGGGTTCACGTGATTTATTATAGAAATGTACTTTCACTTTTCGGAGCGACAGATATTGGACTTGCATCGCCAAGCACTGGATAACCTGACAGTCGAATTAGTCTTTTCAGTGTTTTGATAACTGCGCGCAGTGCACTCCCGAACAAGTGATCAGTGCCAAACTGCATGTTTTTTCCCCGGTGTTTCCTCGACTTAATCCTGTGTCGATCTTTTGCGCTTTATGCTTGCTTCAAAAAATCTCCTTAAAAGCATTCCATGGACGTGTGGTAAGGTTGGCACTGGAGCGTGTTTGAAGGTTGAATTATGTACCGCCGGAGCTGTTGTGAAAGAGGTTTCGTGATCCGCAGGTAAACAAGGAATGAAATGATTAAAATCATAAATCACTTTCAGCTTTACTTGGGACGTTTTTCAGTTGCACTTAAACGTATGTAGTTTCCTGGATGAAGCGGGGTGGTGGTGGTTCCTCCGGTCTCCTTGTAAATGTTTGCTGGGTGTGATCATGTTTCATGTTTCCCGTCTGCTTGATCCAACCATTGACTTACATGCTGTATGCAGTGGTCTGGGCACTAGTTTGTTACTGGTTGTGCACGCCGGGAGAAAGTTGCCGCATCAAAGTCATTTCTGAAGTGGATCGGCATCGCTTGGCATATTCGGAGCGCCCACATCACAGGCGTGAATTGCGACGTTATCGACGTGTTTGCTAAGTTCAGGCCATTATTACGTCAGACGCGCTGATTACCGACGTTCGATCGCCAGATGGTTTCAAGCAAATGGTTGTGTACTTGCCGTCAAGGCTTTTGCTGTCTGCCCTTGGTAGATTTAATCAGTCTGTGTGAGATTCAAACCGCAGTCCTGGATGTGCGCAGAGAGAGCGCGGTCTTTCAATCTCCGTCAATGATGTCGGCCACGATAGTTCTGTCTGAATAAAATCAGCAGGCAAGCTCTGGTCACACTACATTACGAACAATAAAACGAGTTTTCAACAGTTGGTAGGTTTTGGTTGCCCTCAACGGAGAAAATTCCTTCACGAACTATGAGCATCACCAACGGCTTTCAAGGAAAAGAATGCGATGAGTTTTGAAAGCGTCGAGCTGGTGTTACGAACCCGCCCGCCACTTGCCGGAACTTTATGTACACTCTGCATTGAATCGTCATAATACATCGTTGTCGCGGACAGAGACTACATTGTCTGTTCGCTTGAAATGAATATAAAAAACAAATGATCAAAGTCGATCACATCAGTATGAAGATAGAGTGCGTTAGTACCAGTGCCACCCTCCCCAAAAAAAGAATTTGTGCTTTTGGTTGTTGACCGAATATGGAAGAAAAGCGGTCCCATTGTTGCGTGGAATCCAATTCCGTGAACGTTAATTTTTCGTCACCCTCTGACATGCAGTCTTCAAAGGCTGGCGTTTAATGTGGTGGCATGTGGTCCGTCGCTTGTTAGACCAAGGCCACCTAGAAAGCACCTGTTCTCTAGGTGGCCTTTGTTAGACACGCATCGACCAGACGTGCTTTGTATTTCGTGCGGAAAGTGGAGTGCACGAGTAACGAGTGTACTGCACTTACGTTTTGCCGCCATGTATCAGTTGAACCGGCGCTCAGGTGCGTTCGATACCGCGAGCGTCGCCGGTTCTTTGATCTTGTGCCACGTGCGTTTGTTTCTTGACAGTGTGTAATTTTCTTCCGTGATTCCGCGCGCGAGGTTTTAGTTTTTTGGACAGATTTTGATGTTTGCAACTTGTATCTTGCGTGTGGTGAGGTGGTTGGTTTAACGTCCGCTCGTGTTTCGTTGATTTTAAAGCGTCGTTGTAATCACAGTAGCTTCGGGCTCCGAACGCTGTTTCTTTAACGCTTAGATGGTACATTTAGTGTGTTCGCATTCGTGGTGGCTGTTGTCGACTGTGGTGTTACTAGTCTTTCACCGGGAGTACAGTAGTCTCCCGGTTAAGTTCGCACTCGTTTAAGTTTGTATCCCAGTTAAGATCGCAAAAAATATTCAAAAAATGTGGATTCAATTTTCACTAATTTATTGGACTTTGCAGTGAGTCAAACATGGCAACACAACTTGACATGAAAAAAGTTAAACATGCAACAATTCCAATCTTTAGAAGCATTTTCTTTCCCAGTAATTACACTGTCCTACATTTGTTTTTTTATAAATAACATCGATGATTTTTAGAGCAACAGTAAAATCTTTGAAATATTCTTTGTACCCTGTATGGTAAAAGACTCTCGTCAGAGGATATTTGTAGTCAATATGCAGCTCAGACAATGTTTTGCCAGAGCTAAGCCTTTTTGACTGAAAAAAGCCAGAAAAAGCCAAATTTTGTCTGGCATTTTTTGATTTCCAAAAAAAGCCAAGGGTGTTCAAAAGGAGAATTTCAAATTCTGGCTTCAAAAAAGTCAAATTAACAACCCTGATCAGCAAATTGGCAACCCTGCTTTGCTGATACATATACAGGCCTTCTATAGCGCGTAATGTTACGCTTTTTGTGTAGAGCACAAAGCATAATTGCTAATTTCGCACCTACCAGCAAAGTTCGCACATACTGCTCAGATTCAAGTTGCAAACTTAACTGGGAGATTGCTGTAATAGTCTTACTTTGTCATGTTGCATCTCGGTAACGGTTTGACGTCAATAAAACATGGATTCAGTTTTGTAATCCCTCGAAAGGTTTATGACATTGCGCTTGCGCGTTTTTTACGTTGATATGCGTGTAACGTTGTGACTAGGCTCTGTCGGTCAAAATTTAACCTTGTCCCATCCTGTTTTTTCACGGTCTTCACCTTTTCAGGACAACCCGGCTGTCAGAATTGCTGCTCTTAGTTTGTTCGGCGCGCTTGCCAAGTTCGGCACCGGACCGTCGGAGACTTCGTACGCAGAACAGGTTGACAGCAACTTCGTGTCGATCGTGTTGCATCTGAACGACGAAGCCCCGGATGTTGTTAAGGCAAGGACTGATTTCATGTCGTTGCGTTAATTCTGCTACGAAAGTTCGGCCGCAAACGATATGTCGAAACATGCGTATGCCAAACTACATGAGCACCTGTGTCCAGGTGTGCTATCTGTGTCCAGGTGTGCTATCTGTGTCCGGGTGTGCTATCTCGGTGTGCTATCTGAAATGCGAGAGTCGCAAGAAATTCTTTGTGTATATAACGCGTATTTATCGTTGTGTGCAAGAGAATTTCTCGATCCTTATCCACAACAGCACGCTTTGTCGCGTGAATTGTATAAAGATGTTGTCGTTGGTTGCCTGGATGTCTCTGTTGTTCCGTTATTTCTCTGTGTGTTTCTCGCCCAACAAAAGTAAGTTCTGAACATTTTATTTTACGCGGTTCTGGACGTTGGGCCACGAGCGAAATTTTCAAACAGCTGTGAATTTTTTCTGTTGGAATTTCGATGTATCAAGCACTAGCAGGTATTGTAACATTGTCACTGATATTAAATGCCCTGACTCATTCCCGTCGAGCTGCCCTTACGTTATAACAAGAAGAAACTAAATGAGACAACTCTCTTCCATGTTCTCACACCCGCGTCAACTGTATACATGCTTCAAATTTCACTTTTTGCTCCGATCGCCGCCATCTATTCAGAAAAGAATGACAGATTTTTTGCTTCAACTTCAAATAAACAGCGTGAATTATGCTTCTTGTTTTTATTGCAGCATATACCAAATTTGTATATGCTGTTAAACCTCTAGATTCGTGAACTTCTTGTTTGCTTGTCATCATTACCAGTCAACTCCTGGTTTCTTCCGCTTTATTTGGGCAAAACAAAGTGCAGCAATGTTCTTTTCACGCAATAACGAAGACGCAGCTGGCCACGGCAAGAAGAGTCTTGAGTTTAATTACGAAGTTGTACCTCACGCCTGTAATTACAGACAAGCTGCAGCTGCACTGTGGTAGCTAGTCGGCTTGTTGGTTCGCGGAAATTTAAAGAAACTTTCGCGCCAACGCTCGCTCAGGCCGTTTGTTTCGCCCACGTTTTATTCGAAAAGTTTCCGCCGAGTCGTCACCGTCACTCCTTCCGTGTCTCGGCTCCAGTTTGACGGCTTGGTACGTTTCTCATGCAGCGGCTTGCTTCTGTTGTCAAGACTTCGTTTGAAAACCCGGCGCTGTTCTGCCGCATGCTGGTGCTGAGCAATTCGCTGTGTGCAGGTTTGCTCTCTGCAACAATCGAAAGCCGCTTTGAGTTCGAAATCCGTGTCAATTTGTTGGTGTTTCCGTTTTTCGAACTACTTTCGTTGCAGACGTGCAAGGGTGCGCTGCGTGAAATCGGACCTTTCTTGGGCGCGGAGAAAATCAACGATGCTTTCCAGAAGCTGCTCAAGGACGACGTTGGTCTGCATTACGGAGAGTTCATGAACAACTTGTCGAAGTTGATGGTGAGTTTGGATTGGAAATGCGTCTTCACAAGCACGCTTATGTCGACAGAGGAATTCAGGAAAATCGTACTTGCGTGATTCGGATGTTTTCGTTGTATGCAAATGACGCTCTTGCGAAGCACCGTATAGGAAATCACCCGTTCTCTACTATTTAGAGATATTTGCTTTAACATCCATTGTTTCACCCTGTGTTCAAAAGATGCATAGCTGTCATAGCTAGAAGATTGGTCCAGCACGATAGTTGTTTGTGATCGCTTAAATGAGTCACGCGGTAGCAATTGTACAATGTACAGAACATTTCCTGAATGCTCTCCGAAATATTTAACTACATGTTCTTTCGAATTTCATAAATCGAATCATACAAACACATTTATCAACAGTCAACGTCTGGGTACACCATCAAAAGTCTTGTATTGAGTTGAAAAACAAATTTTTTAGTTTACAAATCGTCTTCTTCACTTGCACTGCCCTTCCAAATACGGTTGTTTGTTAAATGGAATCGTTCTAAACTGACTGCAATTTTTAAACATGAACTTAACTCATTTGTGATAGGTCCGTTGCGCTGAAAATGGAAATGCAGTAGTTTCAATCAAATTTGTGTGGCATACCTTGTTTTCAATGCACCGCTGAGCCGTTTTTCCGTGTTCTCTGTAAACATATCTTTTTCTGCCTCTGCCACCACCTGCTCATAAACCTTTGGTTTTCGCCACAGGTCGAAGCTTTCCCGGACAAGATCAACTTTTACGTCATGGGCTGCGTTTCTTTTTTCAAAAGCCAGTGGTCAGTTATTCGCGCAAACGCAGCAATGTTCGCAGGTAGGTGCCTTGCGCTTGTGGTTTGTCGCTCCCTGTGCAAACCCGGAGCTTTTGTTTGCTCTCTTCGGTTCGAAACTCGATCCGTGCGAAGTGAGAAGTTCACGGACGCGAATATAGTGAAGAAAAATAGAAAAGATGTGGTGGCGATAGCTCAGTGGTGTTGCCTCTCAATTCGAAGGTTGAGTGTTCGACTCGCGGCCACTGAGTGAATCGCCGTGCCGTTCCTTGGGCAAGAGCGTTCACCTCAACCGCCCTGGCAAGTCGCAAATTTCAGGCTTCGACCTGTCGTAAATTGCCGTCACCTGAAATCAAATCTAAAAGAATGATAGAAAAACAAACAAGCCTCAAAGATTGTTTTCAAAGTTTCCACCGTCCAGTGTGTATTTTGTCGCACGGTGCGGAAGCGCGTCTCTCGTTCGGCGCGATTTATATTCTCGTCGAGAGCTCGCGCCGCGTCGTTCGCTGTTCGTTTTCAGCTTTCATGTTTGTTCAGCAACCATCGGCCTGCGCACGTGTCGAAGCGCTGGTCAGCTCGTTGTTGTCACAAGCGCGACGCGCGGACGAGTAACGTCGCTGTTTTGTTCCTTGCGCAGGTTTCCTGATGAGCGCGATCGACGAGGAACACAGGGACGCGATCAACAAAGAGCACTCGTGCGCAGGTGAGCTCCGGTCTCGCGCGCTGTTAACAACCACCACAGTGGCGGCGATTCAGAAGGGTGGGCGTGGGGGAGGCTTGCGAACGGTACCCGGCCATCCTGATCATTACTATGAAGCCTGTTTGGTTTTTGGCGATTGCGATGTTGCGATCAGAGCGCGGCGCTGAGGGGATCCGATCGCGCGCCTAGTTTTTTTGTGGGCGATGCTCTGCGTTACCCTTGAGCAGACTATAGTGTGCAATAATGTTTATCCGTGCCTTGCTGCAGTGGCTCCTGTGTGAGGGGTTGCGGACGAAACAGTATTTGCCCGTAGACGTAAGTTTGGTTGAACTACAACTGCAACCACTCGTTTCATTGGCCTCTTCGTGCTGGAAACGAACGCGATCTCTTTACCGTTCAGACGAATCGTTGCTTATTACACAGTCGCCATTGGCGTTTTCACCTCAAAATTGTGACTCCTGATGTTGTGTGATTAAGTGTTTGTTCATTTGCTTGTGTGCATTTCATGGAAATAGTATTTTAGTCGATACTCCAGTAAAATATTTGTTTGTAATGTTTTTGGTAAAGTGATGTTGTGCTTAAACGATTACGCCGTGTAATCAGCGTAGCCCAGGTCAAGCCTGTGGTCATCATCGTAGTGGACTTAGCTGCATCACCAGCTGTCGTTTCTTTCTGTAGAATGCAGTGAACGTTGTTGCCAGGTATCGCGCAAGACGTACGACTCGTTTTTTTTAAATGTCTCCCTTTACTTGCGTTCCAGTTAATTAAAGCGTTGATTGCACGGGTGAATCTGTTCAGGTTATCATAACGTTTTTCCTTCAGTGATGAAAATAAGTACTGTTCATTGGTTAACTTGGTCTAGTTCAGGTGTCGGGAACCTATGGCTCGCGAGCCAGATGTGGCTCTTTTGATGACGGCATCTGGCTCGCTCGACATTTTCTTAACACGATTGTTACGAATGAAACTTTTTCTGTAATTTTCCATCTACCAGACTACAAAGTCATCAGCAACACCATGCAGCACAAGAAGCATTAACAATAAGAAGCATGTTATCAAACATAAAATTCAGACATTTACGATTGTTTAAAATTGTTGGTTTTGCTTAAAAATGCACACGTTGGTTAGTAAGTTAGTTGCATTAAGTGTTGCAAAATATTATATGGCTCTCACGGAAATACAATTAAAATATGTAGGTTTCATGGCTCCCTTAGTCAAAAAGGTTCCCGACCCCTGGTCTAGTTTGTTGTTCATTTTATTTTATTTTTTTATTTTAATGATTCTTTTGCCAGCTACGTCATCGAGGCGTAAAACCATCGCACCGACTGATATTGTATAGTTAGCTCTTATTCTGTACAATTCCATCTTCTTTGTATCGTAAAATACCATGTGTTCCAAAGATTGTCATGTTATAGCCATCTCATCAACCCGGCAAAAATATTGTGTCAAGTTAGCGCTCCCACTCTAGGGTCCACAGATTTTAAGTAGTAGACGACGTCTATTTCACTGTCGTCAGCAAATGTAAAATTCTTCGTAGAAAACCAAGCACGAGTTTGTGGTTCTTTACGTTTGGGCGGGGATCTTCACATTAAGGTCAACGCTAAAGCTTTCGACGCAGGACGCAGCATGCTTTGGCAGCCGCTGTAGCGATAAATTCCAACGCAAAAATATCAGAACCTGCGTCGCTTGTTGAGTTAAACTGTCCGCTGTTTACTCTTGCCGCTTGGTTCGGGAGGCGAGGAAGCCGTACGAGGGTCTGTGCTGTCAAAGCTGTTAAGGAACGACAGCGGAAGTTATTTTTATGCTCTGCACCACTCCGCCGAGTGCAGCGCTTCCTCGAACGCCACAGGCTTGCTGCTTGCGGTTTCGTTGATTCCGTTCGACGCACTCCGCCCCGCCAGCCGCTTGATCTCGCGCGGAATGCGAGCTGTAAATATTGGATCGCGCCGCATGAGTCACTTGACCGTTAGATCCGACGTCCTCAGCATATGTCACCAGCGGAACAACGGCCTTTATTTTACGACCCTTCCAGCTCGGCCAGTCTATAACTAAAGCCACATGCCGGATTTGCGCTGCTCTCGTTAAATTTATCTGGATGTTTCCGTCCTTCAGTTTCCTAGAGGTGTTGAATGTGTTTTGAACCTTGCATTGTCTTTCCTTGCTTCTGCAGCCCTCATCCAGCTGTTGAAAGACTCCTCTCCCGCAGTCCGCAGCATGGCGGCCGAAGCCATCAGCTTGCTTGTGCACTACTGATCAGTGGTGAACCAGCCACAACGCTCCGTGAGCTTGATCCCGACGTTCTACGCACACGTTGTCAACATGTTTGTGATTTGACGTTTTGTCGCAATTTTCCGATCGATCTAATCTGGTTTTCTCTTTGTCATCCGAATCACTCGTGCGTGACCACGCCGACGACGCTTCCAGTTTTGCCGGATTCTTGTGAAATTTATCAGTCGCACATGTTTTCGCGGACTCGGTGCGAAAGCCTGCAGTGTGGTCACAATGACCAGTCGAAATGTTTCGATCACAGTTTTTCAGCAACTCTGTCGACGGTCGCTGGCTCCGTGTCGAGGGCCACATAGTGGCTCCTGCAATTTCTTTGAGTTTGTGAAGTAAACTTATTAACGTTTGTGCTTTTCCCGTTTGTGGATGCTGACGTGCCCTGCCTGTTTTTGATGCCATTCGCTCGGGGACGTGTTCAGGGTCGCAGTGGGCAGTGGGTTCTTCCTACAAAATGTAAGATCGCAAGTTCTATGCTGTGCAGATATGTTTATATACAAAAGTCGTGTTTCACTTTATAGCTAGGTATGCAAGTGTAACAAGATGTTGTAACGTTAATTTGAATTCGTCAGGGAGAGCTTCCGTTGCGTTTGCAACAGATCGACCGACGCCTTTCAGCGGGTTTTCGTAACCGCTGATCTTTGATTATTTTGAAAGCCACAATGATGCTGAGAGATTTCGAGTCCTGTCCTGGCAACGCACAATTCGCTGTGATTGTAACACGCGTCGCGCAAAAGAGTAATCTCTGTTGTTGTTTTCTTCACGTACTTCTTCGAACGCAGTTGTTTTTCACCAACATGTCAGTGGGTCGTGGTGCCCCGTCTCTCGGGTTAAGTGGGTTGTTCATGTCGCACCTGCGGTGCAGTAACTGCCAATAACTTCCGGTAAATTTTTCAGCGATGTCTCAAAAGCCTCGGGGGTCTAGTCTGCTCTCAAGTCTGTTTTCGAAAACTCCTGACGCTAATCCTTCGCTTAAGTTCATGTGTTTTTTTCATGTGGTTGTTTTGCGTTTGTGCGCACTGGGTCTGACATTTCCAATTTCACTCGTGTGCATCGACGAAGATACGACCAGGGTTGCTTTTCATTACGTAGTGTTCAAGATCGCTTGTATCAGCGTCAAGTTCGGAAACTATTATTGCAAATAAAATGCATTCCAATCTTCTGAGCTTGCAGCGTCTGTGACGATTTAAGCTCGTGTGGTGAAATGCCGGAACTTTTCGTACCCCGGTGTCGAAACCGTGCTTGTATTTATCAGGAAGCGTGCTGCCAAGCAGGAATAGCTCAAACATGAAATTGACTCGTTCTGCTGCTCATCAGATATGCTGTCGACAGAACATCTGAATGGATTTCTTATCAAATGCAACTCTCTGTTACTCACTTCTGGAAAACAGTGCTTGTATTCTTCTACAGCTGTCAGATGAGAGTCGATTTGAGTTGATTTTATTGGCGCAAAAATTGGAATATTTTGTATAAATTAAAGTTAAAGCGCTGGGGCACCGAAAAGAAAACCTGATAACCAGTTAAGCTCGTCGGGTGCCCCTCTACAGTTTCATCATTTTCTACCAGGCCGAATTATTGGGAATTTCGTAGGGTTACATTTTTGAAAGGGGTTGCAGTCTGATGGATGATCGACATGGTTGCGCTGGGACGCAACCGGTATGTATCGTGGTTTGCCCAGTTCCTCGAGGAGCTGAGGGTGACAGAAAGTGTAAACCCAGCTAAAATGAAAGTTCCCGGGTTTCCAGAACTCTTTCGCATCCAAGCAGACAATTGAGAGGTAATGTATTCTTGAAGTAAGCCTGGCATCTCTTTGTCCCCCATGTGTCGCATCATTTAAGTAGATTCTAACATGGAACTGATCACTTAGAGTTGGAATTAATCGCGGTGATTAGCTCAACTGACCATCGTCGTTTATTCAGCTATCAACAGAATTGAGACTAATTTAAAGATTCATAAAGGTATATTTCCTAATTTTTGGCGCGTAAAGCGGATGATAACTTTTCTAGTAGAGACCATTTGTACGTAAGGTTATTAGCTGGTATTGTGGGTCCACAGCTTTCAGACTGATCGTCAGAAGGGTCCATGACACCGACAAGTTTGCGAACCACTGGGTTAATTATCCCACTGAATTAGCAAATTTCGCCATCCGTGATGACAAGCGGTAAAGACAGCGAATTGCTAATCTGTGTATCACTCCTGGATTTGACCATAGCATTTGACTGTGTTGATGGTGACATGCTAGCAAATTTGTCTTTGTTGACGTAAGGTGTAAGATGAACTCCTTCAAAACTTCTTGCTGCCTGATTGAACAACAAGATTCACAGCGCACTAAAATAGCACAAACTAAGCCCACTGATGTACCTAACCTAAATTAAACGTGGCTTTTTGTAATGTTATTTTTTACTCTTTCTTAGTTACATTAATGATGTTTGTCAAATCACCCAATTTTAATAATATGTTGATGATATTAAATATTCAACTGGCCCTTCCCGAACACCAGACCACTTGAAACACGTATCAGCCAAGGAACTCCTCTGTTCAAAGCTTGCATCTCAGGTTGGTTTTCATCATAATCAGCAGCCTTCTCGGAAGACATCGGCCGCAGTGATGGTATTTTCCTCCCCAAAGATCTTTGAAAAACAATTTCTGTCTGCGAAGGATGTCCTCATCGTCATTGCTGAGTAAGACACCTTTTGGTCTTTGATGGATCTAGGAAAATTATCTTTTTTGCCACGGAGACGCCGAATGGTTTGCCAAAGCAATTGGTTGGCTTGTAAGTAAATGGAACCTAGTTTAAATCCAAAATCATCCAAAGGTTGTATTTTTGACTTGTTTACCATCTGTGCTACGGACTTTCGCGCCTCAATGTACTGCGAATGCAAAGAGGTTAGTATTTTTTGAAGCTAGGCCTTGTTTCTATGCTCGAATAGCATCTTTCACCTCAAGTTCCACCAATGGGTTATTTTTTTGCCATGGCATATCCGAGCAATTGATGAAATGACAGCTGTATTGAACAGCCGCGCGGTATGCAGGTAACTTTTACAAAATTGAAGTTTTGATATTACCTGCTCACCAGTTTTTTGCCACATATATTTCGGTGCCCGCCTGGGATGAATGTTGTATGGCGTCGAATAAATTGCTGTTGTTCGTGAACCCTGTACAGTAGTATGCAGAATTTAGACGCAATTGATATCAACATACAGGGTGACACAAAAAATGGTCATCACCAAAAATCGAATAACTTCCAAAATTTTGTTTAGATTGGCACACAACTTCAGCTACATTAGGTTAAGCCTGTGTAGCAGACATCTCCAAAGTTTCAAGTCTATACTATAAAAACTCTGTTTCACTGGCACTCAAAAAGTGTGCTCCAACTGAGCTCTCCGGCGCTGCAGGCACATTTGGATCCGGCGGGCAAAGCTCTCGATGACCCTCCCGCATTCCTCCCTTGGGATCGCTCTTACAGCTGGTGTGATTGCTACCTTCAGGTCAGGGATAGTCTGGAGGTTGTTGCCATATACCCTGTTCTTAAGGTATCCCCACATATAAAAATCTGGGGGATTCAAGTCCCGTGAATGCGGCGAACACTGCGGGTCACACCCGCGGCTGATCCGTCGGTTAGGGAAACGCTGCTGTAGCCATGCCCATGATTCGTTTGAGGTGTGGGGGTGGCACCATCCTGCTGGAACCACTGGAGGACCCTGACGACCCCTCTCTGTCGACCAAGTGCTGTCCAGAACTTGCCAAGCACCTGGACATACCGCTCGGTGTTGATTGTAACCATGGGCACAATTTGGTGGGGGACACGGGGGACGTGTCCCCCCAATTTTTCAGACGGGGGGGACATAATATGTCATGTCCCCCCACTTTTTTCTCTTTAGATTTTGTATCTGGAGAGGTTTCAAAAATAAAAGTGATGTTTGTCACGTTTTGTGTCAAGAGCTTTTCATGTTAGATAGCATGCCACACATAGCCAAGTTGATGTTGAAACAGAGTTTGGTGTGGTATCACTGATTCTGTTATAGTCTACACATTTTATAAGCGACGGCGGCATGATGACAAGAGAATAATTCAACCCGAAAAAATACAAACTCTAGCTCACGGCTTTCGAGGATGAGGGGCCCTGGGGAAGACAAGGGGAACAGAGGAGGACGGGGACAAAGGGGGACAAACTGGGGGTTAAGGGGGGACACTAGGGTAACTGAGGGGGGACGGAAACAAACTGAAGCAGAGACAGGGGCACAAGGAAAGTATGTCAAAATGAACAAAACCTCTCTACTATCAAACAATATATTGCAAGCTCTGCAGACGACTATTTATTTAAAAATGGAAAACATTATAATTGAATTGCACATAAATTATATAATGCAATTCATGTATCACTTGTGTTAAAAAACACAATTTTATCGAAATAGGAATTTATCCAGGCGTTTCCGGTTAAATTAAACAAAAATGTTAATTAAAACAACACTTTCCATGCCTTTATCGAAGCAAAGTCTTCTATGATTTTATCAATGTAACTGTAAGCTTTCGCTGTTTCGTCCCTTTCTATTTTCATCAAAGCTAGATCACACAACCTGCCCTGACTTATTGTTAGTCATTGAGACCCAAAGGTATGAAAGGACCAGTTTCATTTTATTGGAAGATCGTTCGCAGCCTGCAATATATACTGCCATCATCAGCATTATTTGCAAAGCAATTCGAAGAATGTCACGACTTTACGACGCGATAATTTTAAGTTGTACGACTTGAAACTAGATAATGTTTTTTAAGTTGCACGACTTGCAACCTAGGATCTTCTCGTACAACTGCTTCCCATCTACATCTGAACTGCACACAGCTTCTCAACTGTCACACGTGGATTTTAGTTTTTACAACCAGGACCTTTTCATAAGGCCTTGGACATCGAACAGAAAGCCAAATTTGGACAGAAAAAGCTAGCTCTAAACAAGACTAACAAATCTCTTTCATGAGTTAAGATTTTTGCTCAGCTCGCACGGTAACGATACTAACTGCTAATTTATCGAGGACAAGCTGATTTTCTCTATATACCTTAGTCTCTAGACTGGGGCATTGTATTCAACTTTTTATCAGACACTAGTGGCCATCAAAGAAGTTTCGTAAAGTCGGAGTGAGCTGCAGCCTGCAGGCAGCAGTTGAAGTAATTTGCAAACCTGTAGGACCTCAAGGGCAGTTATTTGTGTGGCAGTCAGATTCTCACAGCCACGGACTTGAACTCGTCTCAGACAGATTCTGATTAACATTTTCTTGCCTGAAATGCAGCAGTACGGACTGACACTTATCCTTTCTTATAGCATGGGAAGGACGAGGTCTCGCAGCTATTGCATGCGAGAAGTGCTGCCACAAGTTTCTCTGCAAAAATCACTAGATTCACAAAAAAAATTCATTAGATCTGAAAAAAATTCACTAGATTTAAAATTTGTGCGTAGAAATTCGCAGTTTTGCTTGAAATATTTTAGTTATTTACTTTAACGCCCAAAAGCCTTTTTATCATTTGCAAGTTTGTTAAAATAGATCATGCTGAAGCCAGGGAAATCTCATATCAACAACAATCAGGATTTTTCAAGAACGGAAAACGACACCACTCACGGAGTATTTTAGACCAACCAACTTATTTATTTAAATATTTCTTCTGCACTGTTCCTGCAAGGAAATGAAAATACCACCATTGCCAACATTGCACCAATAAACAGTTTGAAAGAGAAAACAATCAGAGACTCAAAATAGAAACACATGTTCGTTCCGTTACAAATATTCAAGCAACGATTAACGCAATCAATTGTTTATGGAATGAAAAGGGCTGAAAAGTTAAAAAAAAGACAATCGATCTTCTTCAAACAAATACTTTGAAAAAAATCACTAGATTGCAGCGAAGAATCCCTAGCTCACTAGGTTAGTCTAAAAATAACTAGATCTTGTGAAAAATCAGTAGACGTGGCACCAGTGTATGCGAGCGTTCTTGTTCTGTCACAATGTCTGACCATCGTGCTATGTGACAATACTGCAGTTTTGTCATAATGTTTGGTGGTGCTGGGCTGCTGGCGCAACACGCCCGACTTTAAGTAAGGGCGACTTTAAGTAAACTTTAAGTAAGGGCGCTGTGTTGATGCAGCTTTGTAGTTTATAGATGTGCGTGGAGCAAAATAGAGGTTCAAGAAACTGTAAATAAAGATTTAAATTTTTGCCATGCAATATTTGCGCCTCTGTCAAAGTGGTGCCGATGGCATGTGCCATTCCTGCCATACCCTAGATACGCCACTGGTCCCGGTTAAGTCTGGTTTAACATTTTGGTATGACATTCTTGGTAGAGTTGATGCTTCAAGACACACTGAAAGATCCACGACTTGATCTGATCACAGCAGTAGTAATGCTGAACAAGGAGCGCACTAGCGTACGGAGGGTGTGGCCACTGTGCCATGGCCCTAACCTCAGACCCTAAAAATAAAAAATGTATAAACAGTTTTCGGCAGTGTATACTGTCAGTATTCGACAGTGTATACCAAAATGTTTAATTTTAGGCGAATAACACAATTTTGTTTAGAAAAACGTCCCTCAAAGCACAAAATGACTATATTTTCTACAAGTTTGGGGGGAGGTATGACCCCTTTGGCCCTCCCCTGGCTACGCCTATGCTTTGGCCCTCCACTCGGAAATTTTCTGCGTACGTCACTGAAGGGGCGTATGCTCGGATGTGCTAGGTGTGCGCCGCACACCCTGTGAAACTGAACATGACGAGACATTTTCCAGATCGAGCCATCAAGTGGAAATCACAAAAAAAGCTAGAAGGATAATTACATACTTTCCAGCCCGAAAGTGTGCACCATTCCAGGCACACACCTTGTGTAAGTTTTGTAATCGACTGCTCTCAATCCTGGGTGTGCGCTATTCCAAGAGCACACCTTCTGGGCTCGACTGCTCGTATTCAAAGAGACATTCGTGCAGGCTGTTTTTGCAGTTGTAAACTGCGCTGTTGTAGGGATGAGTGTGTTTTACTCCTTAGTTTTAGCGTGCAGTCTGATATTTTAGCAGTTATGATTGCTTAGTCGTAGCATTGTGTGTATTTTGCACCTGTATATCAAGTTGGAGCGCTGATAGTTTTAAAGTCAGTGCAATGAAATTGACATATTAAGTTATACACAAATAAATAAGGAGAGTGCGTGTATAATGATGTGC
>Ga0210059_1006765_pt1 | contig 18338 bp, 13 predicted proteins | sample Ectturendosymbi2_FD_188042 | JGI IMG/M metagenome (GOLD analysis project Ga0210059, IMG submission 188042) | Ecteinascidia turbinata endosymbiont from Florida, USA - Sample 2 (SPAdes) (version 2) | ecosystem: Host-associated > Tunicates > Ascidians > Unclassified | place: Key West, Florida... | reverse complement strand
GGCCTTTGAAGACAGTGCTCAGGGGGTGTGCTAACCCAGAAGATGTTGTTCTCAGAGTTCACGCGACCTGACAAGAAAAAATGTGCCTCGTCCGAAAACCAGACGTTGTCAAGAAAGTCTGGCACAGCGTCAATCTTGTCGCAAAACCACTGGCACATGATCACTCGCTTCCTCATGTCGTCAGGTGTAAGTAGTTGTTTAATCTGTATCCTGCAAGGATACATGTGGAGATCTGCGATCAAAATTCTCCGCACGGACTCCCGGTTGATTCCAAGCTCCTGACTTCGCCGAGGCACAGATTTGCTTGGGCTGTGGACAACAGAGTCTCTGACAGCAGCAACGTTGTGTGGTGTCCTTGATGATTTCGTTCGTCCAGAAAGTGATTGTCTGTTAGTGTCTTTATGATTGAGGTTATGCACAGTCCCATGGGTTCTGAACTTGTTGATCCATCTGTAGATCATTGAGTGGACAGGAAATTCACGACATCCGAACCATTCTTTAAATTGCAATTGAGCTGCGTGGATAGAATTCTGCCGAAAATATGCCTCAACTATAAATATCTTTGTTCAGTAGTCCATGGCATATCGAAGATAAAATTTGGCAGACTCTTCGAACATTCATTTTACTTGGTAAATCTGAAAAATAAAAAGGATTGATTAATTATTTCAAAAGTTATTCAAGTTTAGGTAATGACCGTTTTTTCTTGTTTCACCCTGTAATATGGGCTTCAAACAAGACACAAAAATATCTTTTATCTAAATATTAGATTTAAAAAATTGTCAAAAGAAACTGAAATGGTCTTTTACCTAAAAATTAGAAAAAAATGAAACTGGCATCTAAGTTAAACAAAATTGAGATAGCGCAAACTTGCTACTGATTAAAATAAGATCACTGTCCTATCTATGGAAATGAACTGCTCCACTACAAATAATTAGACACCGTGACGTTCACCGTTGCATATATTTCTCGTTATGAGCTGGTATCTTAACTTATTCAAGAAGAATTACTTTTGTTTCACGAAGTCACTTTTCATTCATCAGGGGTACTTTCGGGCCGTGCAGTACAACGTGCCCTGGAGGTCAGTCATTCCGGTACCGTGTGCACAGTTGCACTAACAAGCGTGAGAGCGACGGTATTCCCTGTGGCCCCCCTGGCACTTACGGGGACTGGACTCCATGGAGTGCTTGCTCAAACACATGCAACGGAGTAAAAACGCGAAGAAGGTTCCACACCTGCGGTCTTGCACCTGAAGTTGGAACAGAAGCATGTGGCACAGGAGGTAGGTTGCTTTCGTCAATAAATCAACCAATCCAAAACAAATCACAGTTGCTTTCACCTGTTCAACTCGTTACGTCTTCGGTTTATAGTCTATTAGCATAGAACATAATACACTATGCTGCTATTGCAACATGACGCAATCAGGAAATCATTTTGATGACATCAAATGCCACAAACCAATCGTTTGGAAGCAGTCAGCATTGCGAAACTTAAAAAATCCGAAACGCATGTTGAAATATTGATTATCCCTAATTGTTTTGTTACTACAGTTTGAGTCAAAATTGCCTCAACTCACGTTTGAGCAGTTATCACCGATGAAAAATGATTTATATTGTTTGTCTTGTATTTACCGAATTTACGCAATCGTTAGCCGCCCTTTATTATGAGCAGCAAGAAATGATGAAAAAGAATGAACTTGATAAACTGCAGCTTACAATCGAATAAATACGATATTTAATACCTACACTCAAATGAGTGCAGAAACTTCACTGCAATCAATTTTGGGTAATCAATGCAGCATCTTGTGTCATAAGTTGTCCACTAAATTGTAAAGTCAGTGTTTCAGGTTTTACTTGATTTGACTCTCAGTTTTTGCTTGATTTCAGGCGTACAATGTCACGAAGTCTTGCAGTGAGTTTTTCTTCTATGCTGCATTCTTGCATCGTTGATAAAAAGCAAAAAAGAATGTGGTTTTATTGACAAAGAACAAAGGCGATGCTTACGTTTCAACAATTTTTGTAAAGCGATTGCAGAATATTTGTTTTTATTTAGTCCAAAAGCTTCAATGGCGAAGAATGATTTTTTGTATGTATCATTCAGGGGTCTTTGGGCCGTGGTCGTCCTGGGGAATGTGCTCTACGTCATGCTTAGGTGGTTCGCAAACACGTATTCGAGTTCAAACGTGTACCGGAGAGCAAGAGGTAAGAATGTGAGCATCTGGTTTGTTTGAATGCGAGTATCTAGTTTGTTTTGTGGGTTTGGCTTGTGAAATTTTCTGGCAGAACAAAAGGGGTGCTTTTATCTGTTGACAGTCAGAAAACCAAGCGTGTGGAGCACCAGGCAGCTGGGGGAGGTACTCTGCGTGGTCTATGTGCAGTAAAACGTGCGGAGGAGGAGAAAGATATCGAGTGCGTGTTCATTCATGCCGTAAGTCAACAACTTTGCGTGAACTGTATTTAGGATAAAGGATGCATTCCCTAAAACTGAATTGTCATTCATACATTTTCATTTTCATTCCCGGTTTTCCTCTGAGTAGGGCTGGCCCTTTGCCAGATTTTAAAACTCTGCTCAAGTAACTTCTGCCCAATTTGGGCAAACCGTTCTTCAACTTAATTTTTGAAAATACTTACCATTCACGTAGATAGCTGGTAATTTTAGTACCTGCATTTTTATGCGCTCTTCCGGGCAATCCTATTGAGATCTCCACAGGTTTTGTAGTTTTCGATGGGGAACGCAATTTGCCCAAATTGATCCATGTTACTTGCGGTGAAACAAAAGTCCTAGACAAAGTTCCTTCTTAAAGTAAACTTGACCAATCTAGGCAAAAGAAGTTGGTGCATGCAGGTGCACTAGTAATCCACGCCAGCAACCTTTGACCGAAACCATCAGGAGAGTAGATCACACGAGTGCGAGCACTGACGACGTAGATCAATTTGGCGCGAATGGCTCCTGCTCAGCTCGCGGTGTTCATTGAGAAACAGGCAGGAGAATGTATGAAGCCTTCTATGTCAGAGGAAAGAAATTTTAGCCAGAAATTTCCTGCACCGTGTGCATTTTTGCTGAAAAGTCATAGCATTTTATTGAGGACATGAAATTTGAGACCAGACAACGCTGTTGAACCTGTCCACCATCAAAACAGAACAAAACGAGGCTCACGTGCCAACTGCTAAAGATGCGGAGCACCTGTGTGCATTGATCCCATTCGAGGTTTCTGCAAAGATTGCTGATAGTTAAAATCACCAAGCTTTCACATAACATCACTCATAAAAACGTGCTGGACTTGAAGAAATTCTCCTGCTCCATGCTGGTAGCGATGTCGCAGAAGCGTGCCCTGAGTGAATCAGAACCTTTTATTGCCACAATTGTAGCCTGAAACCACCCAGGACACAAGGAAACACAAAACTCACACTAACCACATTTTCGGATAATTTTCACCCGAACTCACAATCAACTATTACGTTGGGTGATTTTCACCCGAAGTCCAAATAGCTCACACCCACCAATCAAGAAGTCAGCCAAACAACTTCAGCTACTGAAGCGTGGAGAGTGCTGCCGCTCTTGATTACCTAGGGATCGCGTGGCCACCACTCCTGTCCGGGTGCAAATCCCCTGATCAGATGTGGTTTTTGTTTTTATCAATAACAGGACCAAATTAAAGTTCAAAGTGACTTCATTAGTGCACAAAACACGGATAAAGAGTTACAGTTCCAGTGTAGTTTTTAAAATCAAACTTATCTGAAAAAGAGTATTGTTTTTTATTTTTCAAAATCGAGTGAAATTCACCCGGGTTTAGTATTAGTGTGACAAAAAGCAAGTAGGCCTTTGCATGCAATTTGAATTCTGTTATAAAGTACACTTGAGCGTTAACAATGTGCAGAAGGTGATTTTCTGCATGAGCTATGTGACCAAGTACTTTGTCGAGTGCTATATGCAGAACCGCCACCAGAAAGTCTTCAACAGCGGGCTTTCCGTTTGTGCAGAGAAGCTTGCCGTTGTAAAAATTGAAAAAATGCTACTGATTTATAGTGTTTAATATTTCAATTTGGGGGGCTTGGAGCATTGTTTGGGGGGATTAGTCCACCAAAACCTCCGTGGTGACGGGATTGGTCGTATGTGAGACATGAAAGTCAATAGCACTGACGCGATCAATCTGATTGCCCAACAACTATTGTAAACCATTTGCCATTTTGGGCAACATTACCATATGTGCCTTATTGTCGTAAATGTTTTGCCCATTATGGCCAAGGTTGATTTATGTGGCTGAAAATTGCAGTGAAAATAGAAAGAATATCATGTCTCAGCCTAATTTACTTTTATTGCAGATAGAAACACAAGCTTGAACTGTGGTTCGATTTAAACCCTAAACTGACCACCAATGACGTCTACTGCCTAACTTTTTGTTTTTTCTTAAATTTTTCGTTCATTTGTTAAGAGCACACCCCACATATGTTGTTTGGGAAAGTGCGTTTGTTCTTTATCATATAAAATTTTATCCATAACCAACACGTTCTTTTCTCTGATCAGATGCGCTTGCGAAGACTTGCTAAGTTGTACAAACCCCCCCGCGCGCATCCAAATCTGTGAGTTAGCCCAGTATAAGCGAATAAACACAATTTTCCCATTTTAGCAAGGACAACAACAGTGTTTGTGTTGAGGTTTCTTGAGCACAGGGTTTTAAGGTTTGGAGGAACAGAATATATTTTTAGGGGGGCAAGCTTTTGTTTTTATTATATGTTCAAAACAAAATTTTCGTGGCACAAAAAATTTGGAGGACACAAAATAGGGAGAGGGGAACTCTTCTCGAATGCCCCCCGTTCCTAAATGCCTGGAGGGGTCGCGGGGGCAGCAGCCCTAGGACGATTCGAAATACCACACAGTCAAAAGCAATCTCAGATAGGTCTGCTGGCTCCGCACCAAGACTGGGCCAAGCATGGTCGGAGATGCAATCGCGCTGCCTGGGCTTTGGTCGACCTCTGGGCCCCTTTCCCGTGAGTGTAACCAGGGGACTTGGTGAGCTGGTTGGGGAGACTGTTGCAAATTTTTCTAACCATCCCTTCAGCCTAAAACCCGAACGCGGTTCTTGGACACGGGCCATCACCGATGCACGATAGATAGCTTCGATGAGTTTCCACAGTCATTGCCCAAATCATGCTGTTGTACAAATCTGCCATGCCATTTCCAAAGCAACTTCCGCGATATCAGGGTGCATCAACAGGTACCACGGGAGGCATTGCTGCGGGAAAGGCCTCTGTCAGCTAATGTTTTTGGGGGGCGGGCAAAAATGATTGTAACATGTTGTACCGAGCAACTAAATATGTTATATACGTTGAAACGTTTTCGGGGGAAGTTGCACAGCTGCCCAACCCCCCTTGTTGCGGGCCTGGCTACGGGCACATTTGTGTAGGAGAGACAGAGACCTTGCATTGAAAAAAACATAGTGCAAGCGCAGTCACGACGCAATCACTACACTTGACAAGGAAAGGCTATGGTTTTTGTTATCCCTTTCTTTAACGAAACAGTATGGGCGATGTTTATGGTTCCTCTCTGGCAAAAATCGAACAGCACGTTTTTGTTTGCTCAGCGGCAACCATTAATTCCGAAACTGGAGTCGAAAGGATATCAGAACCATGCTACACGGATCCATGTTGTAGTTTCCAGGGATGGGGTGAATGGTCACCGTGCTCACAATCGTGCGGCTACGGAACACAGACCAGAGAGGATGTCAGCACATGTCCCAGCGTCCCAGCGCGAAGACAAACGCGGGTATGTCAACAATCTGTTTCCAGACATTATTAGCCTTCGCACCAACAGTTTATCTTTAGTAATGCTTCTTCAGTTATTTTGTAGCTTTATCGTTTTTACAGAAGTTCTTACTGCCATGCTGTCTTTAAAAGCATGTTTCTTTGAATCACGATCAGATAATGTTTATTGCAGAATTGTATCATAACTGCTGGCGACTACGGTGAATGGTCCTCATGGGGCCCTTGCAGTCAGTCTTGCCCAGGCGGGAGAACATCCCGTTCCAGGACTCACACTTGCAATGGCGACGTTCAACGTCAAGTTGCCTTTTGCGGACAAGACGCAGGATACAGCGCTTGGAGCGCTTGGACTGATTGCTCCGCCAGCTGCGGAGGTGGATTTCAGACCAGGCGTCGGGTGCACATCTGTGGAACGGAAGAACCTGAAGAAGAAACACAGTAAGTGTGAAGTCGTTCATGATGATAAAGTTCATTTACATTTACGTCTATTTCATACTTCAAAATCTGCAATGTACAATACATTCAACAAAATTTCTTCGTTTTCCAGACAATGCAACACCTTCCCAGGTGTTTATCAAGATCCTGGCCCCTGGTCAGATTGCTCCACATCCTGTCCAGGCGGTCAAAGAGTTAGGACCTCTGTTCACACATGCGGTAGACCATCAAAGCGTGATGTGGAAGCCTGCGGCGGTCCAGGGGGATATCTTCCTTGGGGTACATGGAGTGCATGCTCATCTTCTTGCTCTGGCGTACAGGTAAGTGAAGCAACACGGTGAAGTGTTGCGTTTCCATTTGCGTAAAATTGTCAAGGAGAGCACTGCTTTCTTCCCGTAAAAGCATAGCCAAGGGATGTGCACGACATTGAAAACAGCTGGGGACTGCAAAGCACCACGAAACGTAACCTTCATAGTCTTAGAAATTCAAGTTTTCTTTAGCAGTGTGAAGTTTTCAGTAAATAGTCAAATGCTTCGTGGAACGAAAAACATATAAGAGTGATTTTTTGGGTTTTTCTCTGCAGAGGAGAGTGCAGTTGCACCAGTGCGGTTTAACTCCTAATGTAGAAGAGCAGCAATGCGGATCAGGAGGCTCATACGGCGAATGGCAAAGCTGGGGACAATGCACTCAGTCGTGTACTGGAGGTACAGATAAATGAAAATCCTCATTAAAGAGATTGTTTGAACCTAGTGTGGCTTGGCAACAAACAATTTAAAGTTCAAAGGAAATAAATTATGGAAAATCGGCGACCCATATTTCAAATTGATCTCAGTTTGTTATTGAATGGCAGCAATATTCTGCGCTTCTTGCATAACGAATGTCATCCACCATAATTTTTACAGTGTTTCAAAGTAAATTTCGCTCAGTTTGAATGTTCACTACATCAACCGTTGAAGCAGTCACGTGGTGACCAGGAAATTTCACGATGAATGATAGCAACCATGTTGGCTCATGCGAAAAAGTTAACCAATATATGTGCAAAGATTGATTGTCTTACATTGTTTGGCCTTTTTAGGGACTCGTTCAAGATTCCGAATTCATTCTTGCGGCTTGCCAGCTGATTCCCAGCAAGAGGCCTGTGGCAGAGCTCCATTCTTTGGCACCTGGAGTTTGTGGGGATCATGCAGTCGAACTTGCGGAGGAGGACAGCAAACTCGGAGCCGAGTTGGATTTTGCGGCAATCAAGACGAAACAGAAGTAAATGAGAATGAGCTGCTTAAAATCCGACTTTTCCTTTTAAAATCTTCTAACCGTTTAAGTTCCACGGCCTCCACTTATTAGACAAAAAGCTTTGCAACGCCACAACTCGCCAGGCGATTCAGCTAGTGAGCTATTCAAACCGGGTCAAACCGGGTCAAGGACACTTCGGCGATGCTGTTTCGGCGACGCCGTTTGGGCGATGGGTCTTTTCGGCGACGGGACGTTTCGGCGATGGTGGTCGCAAATGTTTTATACGAAAAAAGCATGTTTTTGAAAACAATAGAATTGCGTTATAATGGCACTTCAAGGGACCTGTGTTACTTTTCGGTCATAAAAGGTTTGTGTGGTGGCTTAACCTTCAAACTGTGAAGAGAACTTGCAACTGTCGTTGTACACGAACAAAATATTCTGCGGGGACTGACGAAAAAGCGTCGCTATGGGCGACGTTACGATATAACCGAACTCTAATGTACGTAAAAGGTAGGGATTCTGCCGCAACCGAAGAAAAAGTGTAGGTGTAGACGAACTGTCGTTAAAGCTGAAATCGTTATCGGCGATTTCTACTTTACTTCAAGGGTAAGATTACAAAGGATGTTTGTTTGCCCTAAAGCTAACCCTAAACCTAAACCCTAAAATCTTAACCCTTAAGCTAAACCCAAAATTTTTTGAAAAAGTACATAAAAAGCGCTCCCATCAAAACTGTCATGTCTTATAACCGGTTATAACCGTTTTGTTATATAATATTATGGTTATTATATACCCAATTTATCACCGAAATGTCCGTCGCCGAACCAGCACCGACGAATTGTCCCATTCCATTCAAATCCACTGCGGATTCAGCAAGTCTTCTAGTTCAGATTTAAAACATTTTTTTTTTTCATTTTGGGTTTAGGCTTTTCTGGGGGTAACGTCATAAGGAAGGCATGCTTTCGCCTTTTTGGCTAAGTTTACCTGGCCATTTGCGCCAGCCCAACGAGCCATTTTTTTGGCTCAAGTTTTTTTGGAAACTATGTTATAACGTCTTTGACCATCTCCCCACTTTTGCAAACTTTATTTTCTATCCCAAAGGTGCCAAAAAATACAAGCTAAAAATTCGGTGTTTAAAAAATTTTGACTTGCCATCTTTTCTGGAAGATCTTAACACTGCTCTTTTTGATCTTGACTTTCACAACCAAAACAACAGTGATATCAACATCACTTGTAACAATTTTATTCTTATGTTTAACAACATTCTTGACCAACATGCTCCCCTTAGGTTTGCTTCCAAAAAAGAAACTCGTTCCTTCCACAAAACTTGGTTGACCAAAGGTTTGCTAACATCTATCTCTAAAAAGAATGCCTTGTATAATAAAATGTCAGCAACAAACAACCCATCAAATTCAACCAAGTACAAATTTTACAGAAATAAAATAACTCACCTCAGAGAATCCCTAAAACAAAACCACTACAGATCAAAATTTGAAAAGTGTAGAAGTGATTTCAAAAAAACCTGGAAAGTTATTAATGAAATTATTTCTACAAAAACAAAAAACGCAAAGTAGGTGCAAAAACCTACAATACTTACCTTAATAATCAAAACCATTGTGAAGAACTAAATAAAAATTTTTCCAGAATTGGCAAAATACATCCTCCAAAATTGACCCTCACACTGCAACTATTAATGACTTTTACATTGAGTCTTTCCCCAATTTGTGTACATTCCCACCAACCAGTGCTGATGAAATCAGACAAATAATTGCATTACTAAAATGCAAAACAACATCTAACTCCTACGTAATCCCAGCAAAGTTTTTAAAAATGTCTGCCAGTAGTTTATCCTCATGGTTATCTGAATTTTTTAATAAATGTATGGCAAAAGATGAATTTCCCAATCTTCTAAAATTTGCACAAATTACATCCATTCCTAAAATAACTTCACCTAAATCCCCTAACGATTATAGGCCAATATCCATGCTTCAAACTCTCTCCAAAATTTTTGAAAAAGTAATTTACAGCAGATTGTACTCTTTAGCCACCAGTAATTGTATACTGAGCCCATAACAATATGGCTTCCGTACCAATCACTCTACTGAATTAGCAATTGCTGCCATCTATGATGACATGATTTGTAATAAAGATAACAAATCAATAACTTGTACTCTGCTTCTAGACCTAAGCAAAGCCTTTGACTGTGTTGATCATAAAATATTACTTGAAAAATTGTTTTGCTATGGAGTAAAAGGAACACCCCTGAAACTACTTGTTTCTTACTTGGACATCAGGTTTTAATGTACTAAAATTGGAGCTACTAAATCTTCTTTTTTGAATGTAACATGTGGTGTGCTCCAGGGACCTGTTGTTGGGCCTTTACTATTCCATATATAAATTTAATGACATTGTGAAAGCCTCCAACTTTAATATTGTTTTATATGCAGATGATATCAATCTGCATATTTCGGGGAAAAAGCACGAATATCTTAGAAAAAACAGTTAACCATGAGATCAAAAAAATCTATCATTGAGTTCGTGCTAACAAATTATGTATCACTTATACCAAAAGCAAATTTCATGCTCATGAACAACCGTCAAAATATCAATTTTTCAGTTTCAATTAATCATCACCCAATAAATATCAAAACAAAGCAGCTCAAAATATCTTGGCGTTATACTTGATGACAAACTTAATTGGAAGCCTCAAATGGAAACGTTTTTGACACAGCTCTCCAAATCATGTGGAATGTTGTTCAAATGAAAACATTATACCAGCATTTCAGTGCTCATAACTGTTTACTTTGCTCTTTTCCATTCCTATTTAACTTATTCAATACTTAAGTGGGAAAGGGTCAACAAGACGAATTTACTCTCTTTAATTAGATTGCAAAATAAAGCTGTGAGAACACTTGAGTATAACAAAACTAAAACAACTGTACTCTACTCCAAGCACAACATTTTAGAAATACCTGATTTATTTCAATTGTTAGTTGCCAAATTCATGTATTCCTTTTATAATGGTGGATTACCTAATCACTTTGATAACTACTTTGCTGAGATTGCATCAGTCCACAAATGTCAAACAAGACTTGCTTCTCTGCAAAAATATTATTTACCCAGAATGAAAACTTCTCGTGGGTCAGCTTTCTTTAAAGTATATTGGTCCGAAAATTTGGTTTAACATTCCGGAAAATTTGAAGTGGTCTTCGCCTTATTCATTTGGCAAAAATATAAGAAAGTCCTGCTATCTTGCCAGACTTCCTCTAGATCTTCGTTTTATATTCTTGTCCCATTCTGTAATATTGAGCTGATGCCACTATTTTCCCTCCTATCTACCTCTGTAGTTACTCACCCCACGTCCTGTACATACGCATGCTTTTTCCCACTGTTCGTTGTTGTTTTTATGCTAATTTTACCTGACATTGATTTGATGCTTTTATTACTTTTATTACTTCTTGTAAAACGTCTTCAATTAAAATTTGGTTTGTGCTAGCAGCAGGGCTGGCTGAGAAATTGACCCAGATGGTCTTTCGCCAAGCCTTTGTGATTCAACATGTTAGAACACGATTTCTAAGGTGCGAAACATGAAATACTTATTTTTTATATTTTTTCATCACCATATCATCGATTAGTGATCTTTGATGTTATTGGATTTCCTCTTGTTGCATTTGTGTTATTTCGTGATTTGAGTCATTAAAATGCATGATTAAACAATACCATACGCTGTGATCCTCGTCTTTATAGCCCTTCACTGACTTTCTCGCATATCGGCAGCCAAAATTATGACTCAAAAACACAATTTTTGACAAACATCACAACGTTTTTCAAAAGGTGTAATTAGCTCTCTCAGGCAACATTTTGGCCAGCCATAACTCAACAGCAGATTACGCTAGAGAGCTATTTAAATCCTCTGAGGACTCATAAAGTCTTGCAGTTAAGAATGAAAAAAATTTTAAGTTTGGGTCTTGGGGTTTTTGGTTGACGACGTCATGAGAGGGGTATGTTTTGCGGTTTGTTTGATGACGCCATCGGTCGATCCAATGAGGCGATTTTGTGGTTCAAATTTAGTAGATTCTAAGCTGCAGTACGAGTCTTCAGAGCCCTTGATTGACTTTCTAGCGTTTCTGGTTCCAAAGTTATGACCAAAAAAAACAAAATGTTCACAAGTACCTGGGGGATTTCCCTAATAAAATTCGGTTATTATGCCATAACTTTTGAACTAGAAACATTAAAAAGTCAATCAAACCCTCTAAAGACTTGTCTTATAGCCTAGAATCCAATAAAACTTTGAGCCACGAAATCGGCCCCATTGGTGAATTCCCACAGGATGTTGACCTCATTCAAATGTAACCAAACATGCATAAACAACCTATCAACAAAAACCCACCTCACGCACTTACAATCGTTTTTATTCTAATTTACAAGACGTTCCCCATCTTCAGAGGGTTTGAACAGCTCTCTAGCTCAATCTGCTGGCAAGGTATGGCCATATATAACATGGGTCTAATATACCCAGTGTCAGCGTTTGTGAGAGTGCATTTGTTTACCAATATTCAGTTTTTGAGCATAACTTTTGGCTCCAGATATGCTTGAAAGCCAATCAAGGACTCTGAAGACTCAGATGATAACCTAGATTCTAAAAAACTTGAGCCAAAAAAATGGCTCATTGTTTTGGCGCAAACGCCCAGGTAAAGTTGGCCAAAAAAACGCAAAACACTCCCACGTGTGACGTTACCCGCAGAGAAACCCAAATCCGAAACGAAAACAATTTTGCTTTCAATCTCAACTATGAAACTTGCTGAATCCGTAGATTGTGTGAAAAGCTCTCTAGCTTAATCGGCTGGTGAGTTATAGCGTTGCAAAGCTTGGTCTAAAAGTGGCCGGCGTGGGACTATTGTGTTAGTTCCAGGTTTTAGCACAGTGGTAAAGTGCCCTCCTCTCAACTGGAAGGTTGGGTGAATGGGAATAAACTGCATAAAAGTTGATTTCTTCTGCATATCAATAATAACTTGTAATTTTGATGAAACTTTGGTTTACGTTTCTGAACTGTCCAAAAATATTGAAAGTTACCTGTGTCGGCAGTAGGCTCAAACACATAATGAATCGAGTAAATTTGTAACAAATCTTTAAAATCGGAAAAGCAAATAACATGTTGGATCAGATAATCACTAGAATTCTTCATAAATTCGCTCTTTCATTTTCATTATTTTTCCACATTATCTCGAAGCTGAATCGCCAAACGCCCGATTTTGTGCAAACAACTATGCCAAATATTGGGAAGGAATGGTCTTATACAGATTGCAATAAAACAACATTCTGAAAATCATAACTCATCATTCTTGATTTCTAGTTACGCGAAAATTTGTATGAAGTTCTATTATTACGATTGCGATATATTCCTTCTTATTTAGCCACGAGCTTGTGGAGCAGAAGTCTGCTGTGAGATCTTGCCATGGCAGGATTGGGAACCATGTTCAACAACATGCGGCCCAGGACAAGAGAGACGGGTGCGATATGGTACTTGTTCGCCAAACACACCCGTTGATACCCAAGTGCGCAATTGCAATCTGGGCCGTAAGTGTTGTATAAAAATTCACTTTACTTTCTAGAATGGTATGATCTGAATTTGAAAATAAATTTATGAAGTTGTTAGATTTTGTAAGTTCAAAAACTCGAATTTCACATCCATCATATAAACAACGAAAAGCAAAAATTGATAAGAAATATGCTAGGCTGTATCTCTTTTGCAGGTAGACCAAGGGTAGTTTGTAAGATGAATTGGTGGGTTTAATCTTATCCCATCCCCCGAATGGAATTCTGGTGCAAAAGAAAATATAACATCATTGTTTACTTTATTTTATATTTCCAATAGTTGGAATAACGTCTCCATGGACACAGTGGAGTGTATGCAGTCAGTCATGTGGAGGTGGCGTGCAAACACGAAGTAGGACCAGTCCCTGCGTTGAGCTTCGTCCAGAAACAAGAACATGCAATCCACAGATCTGTCCTTACTGGGTGTGGTCCACCTGGTCAGCATGTTCTGTTACTTGCTTCCAAGGTGATACATTTTCATCAGTTTATCAAATCTGTGTCTGTTCTGCAACTTTCTGAATGATGTTTCTCAGCGTTGTCAATCCCTGTTCAAAATATAGCTATCAGATTAACTGGTGAAAATTTTGACAAATCGCACATTTTTATTCTGCATAAAAAATGTGTGGTAGTTTTTTTACTAGAATCACGGGAAATGACTGGATTAGGTAATGAAAATACGGATAGCTTTTGAATGATGAAGGCATCTGCAAATAAAATTTACTGGAGATGAAACTGTTTCTTCAGATGGACAGTTGTCAGCTTCACCGATCGTTTCAACGTTCTGCTGTGAATGATAGCAGCATTCAATGGCGTATCTATGCAAAATGCCGACAATGGCAAAGTTTGCATGTGCGCCCTTTTTAACAGTTTGAATATTAGATATAGACACAATTATAGGACAGATAAACCATAAGTAAATAAACGGTTTGAAACAAAATTTATGTTTAAATTTGTTTTAAACGTTTCAGCAAATAAATTTACCATGAGGACCATGCCATGCCTTTAAACTCATTTATTTTTATTTTAAAGAATATCAAAACATTCAAATAATGCCGTTATCACAATTTATACGTAACATTGGCTGACCAAATTGTAAATCTTGCACAAAAATCACACAACAAATTGCATCTACTGACGAAAATTTCTTCTGAAACGAAAATACATTTCATTTGAATGGTACAGTAAGGTACATGTACAAAAGCAATACCAAGTTTAAAACTGCAACAGCCAAACCACTGGACTGGACAGACATAGCTAGCTCTAACCAAAACTAGCAAATCTCTTCATCCATGAGTTAACACTTTTTGCTCAACTGATACGGGTAACGATATTAACTGCTGATGTTTCGAGGGCTAACTACGGTTCTCTTCCCTAGACCCTGGACTGGGGCATTGTGTTTAGCCTATTTTATTTACAGGACACTAGTGGTCAATGACCACAAAAAAGCTTCGTAAAGTCGCATTGGGCCACAGCGTTTAAGGATTATGTGAAAACCTGTGGGAGCGTAACAGCAGTTATTTGCGAACAATCACATTTTCATAGCCACGGACATAAACGCGTCACAACCACATTCTGACTTATATCCTCTTACATGAAACGCAACAACACGGACTGACTGAGCTTTTTTTACTGAACAGTGGTTCAGCCTTTTTTCTACCACGCCTCCCTTTGAGTAATTGTCCTTTGCCTCTACCCCTGACTTTAAATAAGCTGTTAAAAACAATCGTATTTATAGGTAAAATTAATGACCAAATGTTCCTTGTTGTAAAGCGCACAAAGGTTCGCCCCTGGAAATTTATTGACGCCCCCTGGGGGGCGCGCCCCCCGAGTTAAAAAGCACTGTCATAAAAGGACGAGGTCTTGTAGATACGCCAAGTGAGAGTTATTGTTCTGTCACAATGTCTCACCGTCGTGTTGTGCCAGTTTGTCACAATGCCTGGTGTTGCTGGCGTAACACGCCCGAATTGTTATTGCAGATAAGGGCGCTTGTGCTATTGAAGTTGTGCAGTTAATGGTTGTATGGGACACAAAATAGAGGTTGAAGAAATTAAGCAATTTTTGCGTCCCCGTCAAAGTGACACAAGCCATGCCTGCCATACTCAAGATACGACAGGCTCGTAACCAGCCTGGGACAACAGAGGGGGCGAATGGTTTTCTGGGAGGGACTCAAATTTGTTTAAGCAATGTCAAGCACATTTTCCAGGGGGGCTAAAAGTTTTTAAGTGAGGCCTCGCCCCACTGCCCCACCCCCTGTTCCAGGCCTGGATACGCCACTGGTTGCATTTAACACTAATTGCAGAGTTATCTACATTTGAGTATGGTAAAAAAATTGTCTATTCTATTCATTTGAAGTAGTCAGCAAATGTTTACATTACAAACGTGATTTTCAGGTGTGCAGAGGCGTCAGCGCACTTGCGTTGGAGGCACTGCTGGACAGCTCGGCTGCATTGGCGACCCTGCAGAATCACGTAATTGCAACGCTGGTACCGGGTCATGGAACCCTTGGGGAGCGTATTCAGCATGCTCGGTGGGTTTGCGTGTTAAAATAACAGCGACGTCAACATTCAGAACAACTTATGTAACTATTCCATTTTGCTTGTGCAGGCTTCTTGTGGAGGTGGTATAGCAACACGACAAAGAACTCATACGTGCTTGGCACCAGAGCAAGATACAATAACCTGCAACACATTTGGAGGTGAGCATTGTCCAGAAACAAGACTGGAGATAACAAGCAAGATGTCCATTACAATATTTGCTTCGTTTAGAATTTGTTATTGCTGACTTAAATAGATTTTGATCACAGAATGAGATTCAGTGCACTCAAAAAGGAGATTATTTGACTTTAATGTTGTGCGGTAAAATCTTCAAAATAATTCTCTGGAAGTCTTTGATATTACCAGCGGTGTAGTGCTAAAAAGTAAGTGTGCGAATCAACTCAAAACTAGTCATTTTCAACAGCACTTCATACTCATTTTTGAATTAGCGTTTATTAACTTTCACTACACTACAAACGTCAACACAAAATGGTATGGGAACGCGTTCCTACAACCAAAAATGTGTTGAAACGCCGTTTCCACGAGTTCCCGCCCCGCTACATCACTGGATCGTACTAATTGTACTAATTTGTGCCACAATATTAGGCGCTTATGGTCCATGGACTGCATGGTCTGCTTGCACGAGAACATGCAACGGAGGAACACGAGAACGCTCTAGAACCCAATCGTGTACTGGAGACGTGGACAGAATCGTTGAAGCTTGCAGTACTGGTGGTGGTTCATGGAACATTTGGGGTAGCTGGTCGAGATGCTCTGCTACGTGTGGCGGAGGAACCAACACGAGAGTAAGTGAATAATTACACATTTAGTTAAAACCTGAGACCTTTGTACTATCAGCACTCAACTATCGCTAAAGCTCAAACAAAAATTACTATGCTTGCAAAAACTTTTTGATTTTGCAAAGGTGAGGTTGCGGTAAATAAAAAATGCGCTTCTCATGAAAAATATCGGGATGAAATTTATTTGCATATAAAATAAAAACACTGTTTGAAAATGTTTTAATTCGGAAGTTGTGAACACCCAGATAAATCTTCGTAACTAATACTATATGCAGTTTAAGATCTATTTAAAAGTCAACAAAAGTTTCCTGTGTCTGTACTCCAACTGTCATGTCTTATGGATAATTCAGACTCGCACGCACAACTGCGGCCTTGAACCAGAAACCGAGGTAGGACAATGCAATACATTCCCTGGAGTTTACTTGCCTTGGGGAAATTGGGGAGATTGCAGCGCTTCTTGCCAAGGTGGTCAAAGAGTCAGAATCCGTAAACACAACTGTGGACTTCCTGATGATGTGGAATCAGAGGTAAAGCAAAGCATAAAAAATTTTATTTATAAGATACACTACCAAGCACATTTTTCACTCGATGTTTCTTCAGTACAAATATTTAAAATAAAACGTTTTTCTGTGGTGCAAAGAAACACAAAGTTACTTACGCAAGGATCAACCAATTATTGTTTGTTGTAACTCTTTGCAGGATTAATGCAAAAATATTCAGCATTCAACAGATTTTGGCTGTAACAATGACAGATCAATTTATCGTTCTCGGAATACCGTGACTAAAGGTAATTCCTATATTACATATTTCTGCATTTATTTCAGAACTGCAATAATCAGATCTGCCCCTACTGGTCCGGATGGACAGAATGGAGTGCATGCAGTGCAACTTGTGGTAAAGGTATTCAAACACGGCGCCGTTTCTGTCAAGCTGGGCAACCTGGCGACGGTGGCTGCTTGGGACAATTCTACCAGGAAAGAGACTGCTTCGCAGGCAACGGCACTTGGTCCACTTGGACAGAATTCAGTCCATGCACGGCTACTTGTAAAGGAGGACTTCAGTCGAGGTGAGGCAAAAAATATTCGAATAAAGTAAGCTTTTTTGAAACAGGAAGTGATTGAACATAACGAAAGGTATTGCGGAATGATAATCGAGGAAAAACTGCTGTTATGCGAAAGCTCCCTTGAAGCTTTTTCATGTGTTATACGAACTGTTGGAACAAGGAAGGTTTCCACTGCAGTTTACGTTCACTCTAGCTAAAAGTTAATACTTTAATTCACTTTAATTTTTTGCCAGAATGTTGTCAACCATGTTTTGCTGAAGCCTTCCATATTATTAGAAATTGAAGGGTTTTGTTGGTTCAGGAGTGCCTAAAAAAAGCCATACTACTCTTTCCAAAATGTATATAAATTTTGAAAATTTGCAAGCAAAAGACGTTAACGTTTGAAATGTGTTAGCTAATTCACGTAACCTTGAATGATATCAATCCGTTACCCACATCAACGACGTGTACGTCCTTAATCAACCGAGATTTGATCTTCAATCTTTCCATCATGTAAAAGACGTAGGCTATGACTATACTACCAATACTGGGTCGAGGTACATGAAGCCCGATTTGCCTCATGTTAATTGAAAGCCCTTGATTATTTCAGTACCCTAAACTACAGCTTGAAAAGTAAGATAATTCTTTCAAAGAGATTTTACGATCTTGCCTTATTGCTTCGTCCAATGTCTGTTTTTTACATGCATGGTAGAATTGATGATCAACCTTTTTGGAGTCTTGGACATTGCGAAGTAAAACAGTCGACTTTGATTTCCAGGAGTCGCATAAACCCGTGCTCGGCATCGCCTGACGTTCAGACCGTGGCCTGCAATAACCAGGTTGGCGAATGGAACAGTTGGAGCCAGTGGACAACTTGCACAAGGACTTGCGGCGGAGGAATCACTGTCAGACGCAGAACTCACACTTGCGGAGAACCTGACGAAACGCA
>Ga0210059_1006764_pt1 | contig 18338 bp, 13 predicted proteins | sample Ectturendosymbi2_FD_188042 | JGI IMG/M metagenome (GOLD analysis project Ga0210059, IMG submission 188042) | Ecteinascidia turbinata endosymbiont from Florida, USA - Sample 2 (SPAdes) (version 2) | ecosystem: Host-associated > Tunicates > Ascidians > Unclassified | place: Key West, Florida... | reverse complement strand
CAGGGCCACTTATTCTGCCGTCGCGTTCAACCAGCCTCGATCATCGCCTGATCTCTTGCACCTTTACGCTCCGCCGCGTCTTGTGCTCACTCAGGAAGTAATCGATGACGTAGTTGCAGCGCTACGACACACGTTGGGCGACAATGTTGAGTAGCAATAGAGATCACGCGCCGCGATCACTCTACTTCTACTAGGGTGCGTTGTGTTTATATACTTTCCAGAGATCCTTATCTCTCATTTGTGGTACCCGAGATCGCATGTGATGGTACTCGTACCATTACAATTATTTCTCAATGTGGCATCAAAAGTCGCGACACGATGGCTAACTTGGTGTGGGCGAACGCTAGATTTCTGGGTATGTAATGTATGAATCTGTAGGCATTATTGTATGCAGCGCGCAAGCGCTTCATACTAGCCTGTGTTTATTTGCTCCACAGTTGGCAAGCATCATTGGTGGGGTCGGATCCATCCAGTAGGGGGGCGATTTCAGTAATATTTGGTCGTCAAATCTCATGACGCCAGCGCAGAATTTTGCGAGGGCCAAAAATTTGGTTGAAAAAATGTTTAATTTTCGGAGAGCAGCAATATTTTTATTGGAATACCGCCTCTCAAAGCACAAAATGACCAGATATGCCAAACATTTTTGGGGGCATATCCCCCTGGGCCCCCTGTGGGTACGCTTATATGGTAGTGTTAAAACAAGAAGTGTGAGAACGCGCCCAAAACGCTACAGCCACTTTCAACAGCACTTCAAACTCATTTTCAAATCATTGAAGTATTCGCTTTCATTGCACTACAAACGAAAACATTCAGTTTTTTAGGGTGCTACCTTGTTATTCATTCCGTTTATGCGACGTATGGAGATGCGCACAGGAAATCTTAGTTTTAAACACATCTTCAAGACAAGTTACTGTGAAAAAAGTTCGGGGATGCCCCTCCCACGTGTTTCCTTCCCACGCGTTTCCGCCACCAACACGCCTGACTTTCAGTAAATTGAAGCTTTGTGCTTCTTTACGTAAAGTGCAAATTGTGATTGTGAGCAGCAACCGGAAGTTGAGAGCAAAGTTCTGGAAGTAGAACAAAGCACAATGCTTCCTGCTGTCCTGCTTGGACGAATAACATTATTTCATATGTTTATTTTTCAAATCGCTGTGTGTGGTGATTTACTATCGCGTGTACCCTTTCGCTTGCGAGTTTTTGGAGTGAGAATTTTTTATGGAAAGACTTACTCATATAAAAAAACAGCTTTTGAAGATATCTCGAAGTCATTGACAACATTCAACGCAAACTTATTTTACGTCATTGCCCCCTGCACCAATGACATCAAAATGGCAGCAAACGAACTTACAACTACTTTTCTGTGAAGCTTGTCTCAACATCCACAAAGAGCGTATGTCTTATAAAAACAGGTACTGACTTGCCCTGTTGGTAGGGTGGTTTGAGAGGGAAAGTACATGCTTCATAGCTGTGTACCAGCATGCCGGCTTGTTTGTTGCTTGTCCCAGTAAACCAGTCCTAGGAAAAGTTCGGCCATAGGATAACAACCGTCCTTTTGACTTGTTCTTTTTGGGCGCAGGGCAACAGCAAAAATATCACGGCACTTGAGAAAGTGATAACGAAACGTATAATGATGAGTAAACAATTTTTTGATTCCAGTGTATGTTGTAATAAGACCTTGATTGCATTTTTGCTCTTCTCTTGAGACTGGATACATTTTGACAATTATGTTAAACATTCTGGTTTGGATCTCTAAAATTGTGACCACTGTATGTAGGCCTATCTGAGGCGAACACGGAAATCAGCAGAGGTACAAACGATGTGGGAAGTTCCTTCTACTTTGAACATATTAACTCCTAACCAGGAAAAATTACACATAATCTCATGCAATTCCCTACAAACAAAAAGCATATCAGCGGCGGGTCTGAACAGAAATCAGTTTTCTTTGTTGGAGCTACACTGTCCCTTGGACGCAAAAGTCCTTCATAAACAACTTTCAGTTATAAGTATGCGACCGCAGTGGTGGTCTTAGCAACTTGGGGGCCGCTGTGCAAAAAATTTTGGGTTTGGGGCCCTTGTCATCACGGAAGTTTGCTAGGTGACATGCGTTTCGGTGACGTCCCATGTTCACTCAATCGTGGTATGACCTTTTTGCAAAATTGGCAAATTATTGTTTAGTGTATACTTTGGAGGTCATGACCTAAATGAACCCTGACTATGCCCATGGTACCATTTCATGTACTAATGAGCCTTGCAATGATCTTTTACCAATGTAAGCTGAAGGATAGGTGAAGCAATAGCGATATCTAGGCATGTAGACCTATGTACAGTCTATGAAGCTCATGTATATATGCACCACATTCCACTACACAAATAACACAATGGCATATAAAAAATTCAGCACTTCAGCATATCCACCTCCATTTGTTCGTCTAGTTAGCACAACAAACAAGGGAACCAACCAATACGCCTACAAATTACTGCAGTCTCATAAATCACAAAACACTCTCTACATGAATACCGTGGAGTGGTAACTTTAACCTTGCGCAAAAGCTTAACACATCCCTCCTGTTTAGGGTTGCCAGATGCGTTTTGTAAAAATACCGGCCATTTTGTCAATAGTGCCAGATCTAAACTTTGTCGTTATTCGTAAGCGGCACAGGAAAACAGAGAGACAAAGAGACAATGAGTACTGTTAAGCCACAATTAATAATTTGCCCATATTTTGGCTGATTCACTACACTTCGGTGTGTGTGTGTGGGTGACGTGACAATCGCGCCAAGGATTGCGCCAATAGCAGCAAATAAACTTCACTGAAGGAACTGTCCTGACAAGATTCACTTCTAGAGCCATTATATTTTGAGAAATTCGGTGTTACTTCTTTTCAAAGTTACGGTGGATTATTCATTTTCAAAATACCGGCTTTGGGCGCTAATTATCAAAATACTGGTGTTTTACCGGCCTCTGCAAGATTAGCAGTAAAATACCGACCAGGCCGCTGAAATACCGACCATCTGGCAACCCTTCTGAAAATGTACTAATACTACCAACATAAAATTTCAAAATCTCTGCAGGTATAGGACAAAGGAAAACATTAATGGTTCAAAAAAGTAAGGAAAGCTTCTCAAAATTATTTAAGCATTTAATTCTGAATGAAAAAGAAACTGAAAGCAATTGAGGTAACATTGCATTGCAGCTATTGAAGCATACAGCAAACCGTTCAAGTACACACATATACATTGGTGTTTACGATAAAATTATCTCAAGCAAATCCAGTTTCTCACATAACTTTTTGAACAATGGAGATACCCTGAGGCCAAGTTGAGCTTTGTAAGAACTTATTGTTTTTAGATTTCCATTGTCCAAAACTACAGGTAAACATGCCTTTCAACTCCGGTAAATACTTTCAGAAATAACAAACCAACCATAATGTTTATGATGAGACTGGAATGAATGAAATGTGCAGTATTGACTCACATTTCAATCAGAATTCAATGCTGGCTTGACCTTGATGACCTGTATCCAATACACTTGTGGCAGTAAAAACACAAATCTTTGGTGGGCTATGTGCTTAAAATGAGGTTAATTGCAGCGGCTTTCTGTGCATGGTATTTTGCTTAAAGGATATGTACACTGGGTAATTACTAGATTTTTAAGAAAGAATGGTAGGCTACCAGTTAAATTTTGCAGCTGATAGCAAAATGATTCATAGACGTAAGGGCTCTATATTATTGATTTGAAACCTCTTAAAAATTTGATTGAGGAATCCATATTTTTTTGGGAATCTTATCCATGTTACCTTTTGCCTGGGGCCCCTTGTTCTTTGAATATACAGTACACAAGCTATTTATATTTAACCAAAAACTAACAGGCCTCCTTATTCTTTAACTAGGGGACCCTAGAATCTTGGTTGAGGACCCTTTTCATTTTGACTGTGGCTGCTTGTACTTTGATGATACAGAAAGCTATTTATGTTTCATCATTTCAGTTTGGCTTTTTATGTTCAGATTGAAAATCCAAATGTGTTAAAACATATCATTAATAACAACCTAGAGGAATGCAAATTAAGTTTTATTGTGTAATCATTAGCATATAATAAAAATACAATCATCAAGAAAATCTCATAAAATTTTGAAAGCGCGTAAATCGAAAACGGGGGTCCCCATTTTGCACACCCTTGCGCACCCTGCACACTCACTAAAACCACTACTGTTCCACCGCAAGTACCCTACTGCAAAACCAATACTTGATTGTTTTAAACTTCTTTTGCCATGTAGAACTATCCCTTAAGTTGAGGGTACATAATTTCTGTCTAATCATTTAATAGTTAAATGATTGACGTGTAGCTCTTGCCTAAAGTGCGATGGTATTTGCACCTGAAAATTTACTTCCAAGCTGCAGTTATTAAATTTCGCTACAATATTGTTTGTATGTAAATACCCAGATTGTCTGCTTTTAAACATGCTGGCCTTCAGTACTGTACTGTCATATACATGTAGGCTACAGGCTCAAAATATTTCGACCTTTTCTTTTGCCAAAGTTGGAATTCAATTACATTCTTCTACTTACCAACATAAAACTATCGCCTGGGCTACATTTTTTACTGACTGTTTTCATCTTCAGTTGCGGGCAAAAAAAAGTTTTTTAAATGAATGAGTTTCACACGAAAAAGAACAAGGCAAATCTTAACCTGTACACTGTACACTGACTGCTTCTGTCGCCATCTTAAAACACACTTTGAGATTAAAGAAATGTGGATAAAGTGTTGTTTGTCTTCTATTCTCAAGCCTAGACTGTCGAAGGCAGAGGAACCTTACAGTCACGAAATTACAGTGAGCAGGTACAGAGTAATCCTCAGAGGAACCTTACAGTCACGAAATTACAGTGAGCATGTACAGAGTAATTCTCAGAGGAACCTTACAGTCACGAAATTACAGTGAGCATGTACAGAGTAATCCTCAGAGGAACCTTACAGTCACGAAATTACAGTGAGCATGTACAGAGTAATCCTCAGAGGAACCTTACAGTCACGAAGGCAGAGGAACCTTACAGTCACGAAATTGCAGTGAGCATGTACAGAGTAATCCTCACCGATAGAGTTCCCAGCACCTTTCCATGCAAGTTTCAGCTTGATTATTCTCAGTGAAATAGCTAGCAACGATGTAGTTTAAACGAAATCAAAAACTTTACCTGGGAAGTGGTGAAGCAGCAGCACTGAATACAAGATAAGCTTGTCTTTATTCTGCAATGCGATATGTCAACTAATGATTCATATATGTTCTTCACTGAACCGCATCTTCATAAACTTCGCTATTCGCGTAACTTTTTCACAAGGTCCAGAAATTCTTGTAAAACACTGAAAGTGTCAAAATTAGAATATTTTTGAAAAGACGCTTAGTTTTGCCGAATCAGGACATTGCATTCTTCTTCAATTTGAAAATCCTTCAAAAACGCTTTTTCTTCACAACTAAAACAAAATTTTCGAGTATCGCAAACTCGTAATAAGAACTCATCAATGGCCTGCATTCCTTCAGTTTCGTCATATAAGATAAAACAAACGCATGAAGCCATTGTTGTTTTTAACGCAAAATAAATAACCTCCACAAATTTCATTATTGCTTTTGCTTGTCGCATGTTGTCCTATCAAACCATAAAAATTAATTTTGCTAATCTTTCCTCATTAATATGGTTCTTCGTTTAATCCTGGAAATTTTACTCAATGACCAGAGCTTTTACGCTCTTTGCAGCTGCGCATAATCTCAGGAAATGAAACCCGTGCTTATTAATCCTATTTAATCTAAACAAATGAATCGAGGAGCGCTCTTGAAAAGAGGTATATAACAGAGTAGCACTTTGCTTTTCATTCAACCTCGTATCGTTTCACTGTTATTGTGGTGATTGACATGCTGGCAGAACTTAAACATTTCAATGGAACTTTGCGGTTTCAAGGACTTCGAGTTTGGACTTCAACCAACGAACAAAGTGTGTATCAAAGATCCTACCCTCAAACGGTTTGAAGAAGAAATTCAATTCAGGTGAGTTTCCCGAATCTTTCAAAATGAAACCTTTGCACTTTTCGCACTTCTGTGGGAAGGGTTAAAAATCCAAACCGACCCGGTGGATAAACCATGAAGTGGAATGTGTTCAACAACAACTTGGTCAATGAGAAAACTACTAAAGGAAAACGTCCTTGTGTTGGTTAAATTATGTCAGAGAACAAAACACTTTTAACGCTTCCGAAGGTAGTTTTAGATTGTCAGCGTAGCATTTTTACTTTTATGCATTGCAAGAATTAAAACAGTAGGTTACTTTCTTCGACTAGTTGTTCAGGTTTCCACACACCCGTGACCTCATTCTGATCTCGGGATAGGCTATCCAGCCTCCCTACTCAAGAATTTCAGCAGCAATATGAAACTGAAACGTTGGTAAGATGACAACATTAGTAAAATCAATGTGACTTAAACATTTCCGTTCAAATAACTTTGTTTCGAATGGTGATCTTTCACCCAATGCATAATCACCGTTGTCAGGTGCGTGCAGAGGTCTGGTGATGCCCGGGGCGACTGCTTCATTGGATGCCCCCCTACCAAATTCTAGTATCGAGCAGTGGTGTGTAGTGGTCATTGTTACTGGATATACGCTTTTTGTGACGTCACAATATGATGTAATATTCACATTTGCAACCAACGTTTTGGCGAAGTTTGTTGACACAACATGCATATTCAGTGACGCCGGAGTAGCGGTAGGGCAGGGGAAGTAGCGGTAGGGCAGGGGGAGTAGCGGTAGGGCAGGGGGAGTAGCGGTAGGGCAGGGGGAGCAGCGGTAGGTCAGGGGGAGCAGTAAAACAGCTTAGGGCAATGGAAACTTATAAAAAACAAAAAAATCGTTAACTATTATGTTTGTGTCTGTTCATCAACAATGAAAAATAATAACAAAAATTATAGAAAATCATTCTGAATTTTCTGGGTGCCAGAAAACCTGCAATGACTAAGTTTCAACTCGATCTTGATAAACTACCAAATTACCTTTGATACTGTTATGAAAAGCACTGGTGTTGGAGGTGGGATGCAAGCGCACCCCAGAAGTTTTGATTTGCTGAAAATCTGGGCAACATCCCTGAAAATACGCGTAAAAATGGCGCCCAACATTGCTTGACTTCAAAAAATGGCGCCCAAGGTTTGCAGAAAAACACATGAAGACCTTTATTGGAGGTCACACCAGAAAAGGTCTTAGTGATCTTTGTGAGAGAGAATTTGTAGGCAAAAGTTGCACAAAAAACTTTTCGGGGAAGTTTGGGGAAATTCGGGCAAAAAAATCCAAAATTTGCCTGCTCCTAAACCTATGATGAAAACGCCCCTCCGCCCCTGTTGCTCCCCTTTTGAAAGGACAAAGGGATGAACGCCCCCGCCATGCCTCCATCTTCCGGCGTCCCTGAGCACATTATTCTACACGCATTCTCGTTACTCGTTGTTGTATGCTATAATTTGTCACTGTAATGAACATCAGCGGTATCCTAATACAGCAGTTCATAACTGCAAAAATATGCCGCAACGCGTTAAAACAGGGAAGTAGAACACACTCAGTCCTACGTCAGCGGAGTTCACAACTGCAAAAATACAAGGCTGCGTGAATGTCTCGTCGAATAGCAATCGATCAGAAGCTATGCGGCTGGGATGGCTGACACCCAGGGTTGACTGTTTGAAACTTGTAACTTACACAAGAATTGAGAATGCACATAAAGTACGCAAGAAAATTTTCGTTTTCATTATGTGGCTATTATATGTAGGCCTACAATTAGTAAGTAGAAAGAACAGATACGGGCTTGTGTCAGCCATTATGATAAATCCGCCTGAACTGCCAAGTGATGACGAAGCTCGACACGAAGCACATATTGCAAGCACAGGTGTGCGACTGTATTAGCACATAAGACAAAACGGGAAGCTTGTGATGCACAAGCCCGTAACCAGGAAGTACGCAGGGGGGCGAAGCCTCCCATGCAAAATTTTTCGCCCCCATTGGAAAAATGTGTTGGGCATAGTTGAAAACTATTGGACATAGCTGAAAACACTTACGGGCCTGGTGATGCATCATAAATCAGCTAAATCAAGCCCGTTGAAATTGGACAGTTTCGAGATTTGACTCAGAAAATCAATTGAATGTTCATAATTATCTTCAGTTTTGATGTTATTGGACCCAACGAAAAAATATCCCGTTTGAAAGCCCGCATATTAAAACAATGAAACCTACCACAGTCCCACTTTTAACTTTTCTTTTGAAAAATGCACTATGAAGTAAAAAGTAAAATAAACAGCAGACCATTACAGTTAACTGCATATTTTTTTAATGAAACAAAACGAACAGCAACGAAGTGAACGACTTGAAAAAAAAAAGGAATAATAATTCCAACAGTCGGAGTAAATTCTATTGGTTATCTTCTTCAGCTCTGTAAAATCGGTGTATTTTAATCATTCTTTTCTGCCTTCTCTGCATCCAAGCTGTTGCTGATGTTGGACCATACCAAACCATATATTGAAAAAATACACTATATAGATGCTGAACTAGCAGGGCATGTCATAAACTTGATGTGAAACTGCAGAGTATGTGTGGGAGTGGCTTTTCTCTGTTTGCTGCGTGCATTCTTGCTAAGCTTTACCACTTTGGAGTAAATTGAGCAACAACACTTTGCGAACACAAAGATGGATACATTTGTGAACCCTTAGATTAGAATGCCATAATAGCTATAAAAATTTATTATCGTGTGATTCTGCAATTGGTGATATTGCATAATGCAATGAAAAGAATTCAAAATGGGGTTTTTGTGTTTTTTTGAAAAAAGAACAAAAACCTGTTTCTTTAAAAAAAAACAACAACAAAGGATTAAAACGAAACAGGAGGGTTGGATAAAAAAAACGTTTTTTTCAACCCTGACAATGTTTCAATCCCTTTTTTGTTATTTTCCTTTGATCGCACGATCTGCAACAAGTCACGTCACTATCAATTTGATTGGATGAACGACTTACACCTAGAGTATAAGACCCTGGTAATGAAGAAGCTGAGAAATACTGGCATTTGAATACGTAAAAGTTAGTGTTGACAAAAAAGCAAGTTTCAAGAAATTAAATCCATTCAGCTTGTATTAATAAACTTACTATAGGAAAAATCCATCTAGTTATAGCCTTTAAATTTTTCTAATTTCACTCCTTGGATGCCCCCCCCATCCTCGGGTGCCCGGGGTCGTCGCCCCGTTTGCCCCCCCGTTCTGCACGCCGTTGACCGTTGTTAATCTTTGGGCAATGCGTACTTTCTGCATGGATGCCCCTCGAGCTAAATATCTGTTGGAAAACTTTGTTCAAGTCGAGAACTGGTCATTCAGGGTTTTTAAGTTGCTCACTTTTTAGCAGAGTGGCATGCAACCAGGGGCGCAATCAGCTCTTCATTTCGGGGGGGGGGGCAATTTTCATGAACTTTCATTCGATGATGTCATCGTGTTTATTCAACCGTGATACAACTTTTTCGCGGTCATAGATAAAGTTCTCTTCGCAACATTTCCGAAAATGAGAACTTTTTATTTTAATCAGGCCCGTACCTAGGGTGGTGCAGGTATGGGCGCAATTTTGTTGTAAAATGTGGGGAGACAGTTTGGTGCGAAATCACTATAGTCATCGGGTCGATTCAGAAGTACAGTTTTATGAATGCAAGTTCCCTATCTTGTTTTTTAGAGGTGTTTCGAAAGCAACACTAACCACACTTTGTTCTTACAGATGATTTACAAAATAATATACTTAAATTTGTTACATGGACACGGTCTGCATGTATATTTCAGCAACTTGATCAGCATTCCAAACTTTTACAAACGTACAACGTGAGCACATAAAACGGCATCTGCTCTTGCAAGTAAAAGTCATGAACTTGGCAATGAGTGCAATCAAAAGAATAGCTTGTCTGTACACATATGAAATAATAATTCTGCTAGACTTCATGAACAGCAAATCTGCCCATCCTACATCTCCACAATAGTGCTGCTTTTCATCTTCGGCAAACAATTCGCAGAGATTTGCCTGAAAATGTGACTTTCTAATATTTATATTATAAACTTGCATCTTCAAGTTTTGATCTGTCTTCTGAATACGTGACAACGAACGTTAGAGCAAAACCAGTTACATTTCTACACGAAATAAATCATTGCTGTACTGTGATCTCTCACACGTGCAGCTGTTAAACTCTTATTGTCTCAAGACAACACACAGATGCAGTTAACAATATTTCGCGGTCTCTAGAAAATCATTTTATCGAAGCTAATATTTATAAAAATATCAGAATCAGTGATACCACACCAAACTGTTTGAACATCAGCTTGGCTCTGTGCAACATCTAACATGAAAAAGCAGTGGCGCAACTGACGTGGGGCAGGGACGAAATGCCTCCCCTGGCAAGCTAAATGTAAAAACTGGGCCCCTTTTAGTTGACATTTTGATATTTGGTATTCTTTTGCTATTCAGTAGGTTGCTTTTTTTACTTTTCGGTGTGCTTTGTTTTTTAGCTGGTATAGACTTCAACGACTTCCGGATTAACTATCATTTTTTAACTTTTTTTCGAAGTGTTGGGTAGGGCCATCCCTACGGTAGCCAGTGGGCCACCTTCAGCTAAGTTTTTGCCCCATCGCCTTGTAAAAAGCTCTTCACACAAAACGTGACAAAAATCACTTTTATTTTGAAACCTCTCCAAATACAAAACATAAAGAAAAAAAATGTGGGTGGGGCATGGTATATTATATCCCCACCGTCTAAAAAAAGTGGGGGACACCTCCCCCATGTCCCCCACCTAAATGTGCCCATGGGTGCAGGAGGTCTGAGGGGGCGAAGCACCCCTAAATTTTTTTTCGCCCCTCTTGGAAAAATGTGTTGGATATAGTCTAAAAATTTGGACCCTCCCAGACAACTCTTTGCCCCCTCTGGTGTCCCAAGCTGGTTAGGGGCCTGGTTTTAATCAAGATGAAGACCGACGATCAGGACAGAGTAAAGATTAGTAGCCTAATACAAACGCCTGGTTCCGTATTCAACTAGTGCATTCATGGCTTTAATGTGGCAAATGTATAGGCTGCTAGTCAAACCCTTTTCTCTTGTTTTAGCAATTTCATCAAATCGTTTATTAAGATATTTGAAACTTTAGTTGAATATATTTGCTGTGAGATAATTTCTGCAGACGATATTGCGACAGGTGAAGCTGCCAGAATGTCAAATACAAGAGACTGGACTGAATGTCAGGATATATTTAATCACTGATGCTGTTGTTTTAATTGTAGATACGAGACTTCGTCTGCCAACTGAAATACTCTTAAAAGGAATGCAACTTAAACTTTATTACGAATGGTTGGGCCAGGCTCGCCACCAGATGTGACTGGGTCTGGCCACTTTTGATAGGGCTACCTAAACAACACATAATAACTTTGAGGCTCTTGTGAATCTCGAATTTCCCTTGCAACGGTAGAGCTTGGCTGTGAAACCCCATCAACGGTTTAGCACTGAACATAAAATACAAAAATGCTTAAGTAGTAGCCTACAGTAACCCTAGGCAAACGTAAGGCTAACACAATGTGAACATACGAGGATGATGTTTCTGTCACTAGACATAGTCTACTGGGTGCAAACTTTGCTCCACTGGTGTGATAGCAATGCAGTATTTGTTGTTGACGTTTCATGAGTGTATGCAAACTCTCTTCCTTAGAAGATGGCAAGAAACAAGATCAAAGCCCACGCACACTGCATTTTTGAAATTTTTCAGAGTGGTACACAAACAAAAGGATAAAAACTGCCTTAGAAATAGGCTACCAACATTATAAATCATCTCCCAATTCCAACATATTTGTGGTTAAATACCAATCATTTACGATATTTTCGATCAGATCGCCTGTCTCCAAATATATCTTGTAAGGAGATAAGTAAGACAAAGAAAAATTCCAGTAAGACTTTCCTTAAAAATGATTAGAGTACAAAATTTCAACTTTGTTATTGGAAAGTTTCTGCAAATGTCAAATTTGCTATACAATGTTTTAAAATTTCGGGGGGGGCAAATCCCCCAAATGCCCCCCCTGGTTGCGCGTCTGCATGCAACCAAACGCGACAAGCTTTATTGTTTGAGACTTCATGTGTACAATGGAGGCTTTACAAAGCAGCAACGTGAAGATGTATGCAGCAAACTATGTATCGATCAATAAAGCACCCGAATATGGAATCATCGGCAGCCCTTTGGAGCAGTGGCGACTCCGGCACTCGGACTCCTCGGGCTTAACCGAATCTTCGATTATAACGATTTAACTTGTAGAAAGCGAGCTTGCTTGATTTGTTAATTTGAGCCACCATCCACCTTTCCAGTTAAGGTTGTTAACTCGGGCTCTTTTCATTGGGCTTTGCCACTTCATATATTTTGTTTATATATTTTCGTTCCATATCTGGCCTTTTGCATTTATGTTGTCGGTGACCTGAATACAAAAATATCATTTGTGATAGGCGTTCTCTTGACTTCGTTCTTTCGCGCTTTGCTCGGGCTTATCCGTTAGAAGCCGAACTGCCATCTGCAATTAAGTATTTTTAAAAATATAATTCATATCAGACTGAATGTTTTTGAAGCAATGGATTTGCATTGAACATTATATTTGAAGTTCAATCCAATGGACAGTTTCCATTCGAGAATAATTTCAAACGAACTAAAAATTGTCCAGTAACTCGTGTTAATACGAATGAGCCTAGTACGCAGAGGACGAACTGGTATTATCTTTGCTCTGTGATGTACCTTACGCAACAATCTACGAGTTCTCATGATAACATCTCATTCATTGTTACGTAACTGAATGAGTGTCAGCCAGAATGACTCAGATGGAAATTTCTGTGACGCCGTGTGCATTACGCGTCTTGCATTTTATATATTATTTATTTTATGTGGACTGTATGCAAAATGTGTGATGAGCCCGAGTAGCGGTGTTGACCTCGAGTCGCCCCTGGTTTGGAAGTACTGTATAAGAATTCCAAAATAGAAAAAATAGTAAAGACCAAAAGCGAAAGATAAACACTGCAACTGCTTGACAATAATCTAATTTGATATTGCAAGGTACTCATTATTCGGGAAATGCAGGAGTGCCATCGAGTCTGCTGAGGGACTTGATGCCTTCACAAGCAGCTACAAGAGGTATGGAGTTAACGTACTCCCCAATGGAGGCATCCTTTGTCAAGAATGGGCTCCAAACGCTCGAGCAGTTTATATCCGAGGAGAATTTGGTTGGTACAATATATTCATTCAAAAGTAGCAAAAAATTGACAGTTGTTTTTTTTGCACAGATTGTTCTGAACTATAAATTAAATTATCTTATTTTCAGTTTGTTTATTGAAAAATAAGGTATTGAAATGTATTCAGAAAATTTCGCGTGTTTGCGATTGTGAAAGCTTGCAAGTTCAGCTAAAAGTAACGGGCTACAAGCATTTTACACGAACCAACAACTTAACAAAATCGTGTACTTGCGTGTCAAGATATCTACTTGCAGTCAACTCACATTGCTAGTTACAGTGACGTCGCAGTCATCGCAGTCATGCTGGCTGATGCTAATGAGCAGTGGTTGGTTATAGTGTTTCTTTATAATATCGGCAATAAATTTTTTCTGATTGACTGCCGTAATGTGCGCAGTGATCAACTGCAAATATGAACTAAAATCAGCGCGAAAAGCAAATCGCTCTGTGCAAAATATTATTGTTTCTATTTTGAATTTACTTCATGTTTTAGACGATTGGAAAGAATGGCCTTACGAAGCAAAGGCGTACGGGAAATGGGAGCTGTACATACCCCCACACATTGACGGGAGCAGCAGGATTCCTCACCTGTCCGATTTACAGGTGACAAGATAGACCTCGTGTGCTTGTGGTTGAAAGGACAACTTGGTTTTCAAACTGACGAAGTTATAAACAAATCCGGAAAAGATAATTAAAAATCAAGACAAATTTCGTTACAAAAATATGTGTAAGGCTTTTCTTTGATTACGAAAACACGATCAAACAAGTCAATTTTCACTTTCTTCGAAATATTTATAAATTCGGATTTTTCGTAAGTGGCCTGGTTAGAATGAGTAGGAAGTGATGGATGGTGCAACTTTATTTTACAAGTGAAAGTAATCGAATAATTGTCGATGTTTGTCATGTGTGGCGTGTTCACTCATGTGTGGCGTGTTCACTCATGTGTCTGTTGCAGATTGTGCTTGAACCAAAAGGCAGTGATGAACGGGTGGTTGTGACGTCACCGTGGGCGACGTATCTGCTGCGAGATGACGACAATGTGAAGTGGAAATTCTGGCATCCTCCGCGAGGCCAAGTTTGTTTGGTATTTATTTTAAGAGCAGCACTATGAAAAATAATAGACGTTTGTCATCAACATCAAAATAAATTCTTATTCACAGCCAACAAATCGCCGACCAGTGAAACCCACACGACTGAGGATTTATGAAGCTCATGTAGGGATCGCATCGAACGACAACAACATATCAACGTACAACCACTTCACAACGCAGGTGCTTCCCCGCATTCGAAACCTCGGGTACAACTGCATTCTTTTGATGGCGATAGCAGAACACTCAAGATATTCTGACATGGGACAAAGGGTTTCAAATTTCTTTGCAGCATCCAGGTAGTTACAGAGAACTAAACGCCTTTCTAGTGATAAAGTTGTTACAACGAGCTAGTGTGATATCGCTGGGATCGCCGGAGCTGGGATCAGGACGTCGGAGCAGTGGTAGGGCAGAGAGGGAAGAAGAATTTGAGAGTAATGTAAACGTATAAAAAAATCGTTTCCAATTATGTTTTGTTTTTTTCAGAAACTAGGTTGACCTCAAAAATAATAACAGACATGGAGTAAATCCATTCTGAATTTTCTGGATGCGCGAACAGCTGCAATACATTTTTTCAAATCGTAATTGATAAAACACGAAATTACTTATGAAAAGACACCACTGCCCCCGTCATGCCCCCACTCTCCGGCGTCCCTGCCTGAGACAAGATAACCTTCACTAGGGGCCGTCTTACTTTCAGCCGCTATGGAAATCCAGAGGAGCTACGCGAACTAGTGAACGTCGCACATGGTATGGGAATTACAGTTCTAATCGACGTCATGCATCACGAAGCAGCAAACGAATCAGAATGTGGCTTGAAATATTTCGATGGATCCAACGGAGGGTATTTTCGACCAAGAGCTGATGACTTCAGCGAAGAAGAAAGAACCTGCTTGTTTGATTATTCCAAGTGAGATTTGTTTCATTAAAAACCTGTATCTTTCACACAATGGATGTTACCAAGAAAACCTCTGGTAATCGAGGTATATTCTCTTTCAAAGGGGATTATATGTATGCAGGATTGAAACAGTAATAGCGTATTGTGTTAGAGGAGCCTGATAAGTTGACAACACAAATGCCTACATCTGTTTTGTAAACAAGTTACTTCTAGTTATGTTGTGGGTTTTGCAAAAATTTTGAGTTCATAACCCTCCTGCCACATAAATAAGTTTGCATCTGTGGGCGCTCCATGTACAAAACGTGAGCGGAATGTGCGAAATGAAAATGTACCAGAATATCAGTGCACAATAAAATGCAAGACAGGATGAAGACCAAATGTCAGAGAAATAAAGGTCAATCACAACCTTTGACATAATAATAAATGTAAATAGAGAAATAGCAAATCTTTACTTTAAGCAATATAAAATAAAATACTATCAAGAACGAAACGTTGATGAAAATACAGGTTTTTGTGAAAAGATTTGATTCTATTTGAATAAGAGCTGATGGTATCTACTTTGTATGCGAAATTTACAGCCTGTAAGATCTTTAGTGTCTGATATTTTGCTGGGAAAGGACTTCTTTCGATAGACAAGATTTGCAGAGGTGTGAAGTTCCATCAACATAGTCGACGTCAACTTACATTTTGTTGGTGATGAAATATATTACTTGAAAGTTTTATTTTTCTTTTTCACTTCTAGTGAACTAAAATTGTTTTTTTCAAGACGTAACAAATTACGTCATACATTTTCTCTGCATCCTCTTACGTTTAATTTTTGTCAAATCTCGTGAGTTTCCCTCATTCACAAACACTTCTGTTCACACGACTGGCAACGAGAAATCTTATCTGCTTGAAGTATTCCTGGAGATAAAAGAATTATGTTTTTAAGTTCCAAACCTCAAAGCATCTGCTGGTGCTACCTCGACTTTGGTAGCAAGAAACCTTGAAACATTTCACTAATATTCCTCGGTAAGTAATGTTGAGTGATATTCACGAACAATACCTTTCGCCGAACGAAGTCGTTTGTGAGATCACAAACCCAATCCGCTTGATGGGATTGAAAGCAACTTGTATATTGTTCACATGCAGCAATATTGGAATGTTTGCTTGCTTGATTTGAACAAAACCATCAGCAAATATTCATCACATCAGGCGCGCAGACAGGGGGGGGGGAAATTATAGGCGAATCCAGGGGGGGCTAAGGGGGCTGAAGCCCCCCTAAATTTTTTCAGATACGTTTTTTGATCGGTGGTTCCCGACACAGAAACGCCGATTGGGGCGCTTTTTTGTATAGCCTTTAAATAAACCATTTCTTGCATAGGGATCGGGACGAAAATATTAAATGCAAAGCTTATTTTGCTGAATTTGGACAGTTTGAATGTGTTTATTTCACTATAACTGAAACTTCTGATCAACAAGTTTTTTAAAACTTAAATAATATGGTCCCAATGTTATAGAAAAAACAATATGGTCCCAGTGTTATAAAAATACGTGTTTACGTAAAGCATTTACAATACATATACGTGATATAAACCGCACGTAGACAGGCGTAGCCGTGGGGCCACGGCCCCTCCAAAGTTTTAGAATATCTAGTCATTTTGTGCTTTAAGAGTAAGTATCTCAAAAAATATACTGTTGCTCACGTAAAGTCAAACATTTTGACCCACCCAAAATTTTGGGCTGGCCATGCCACTGCGCACGCAAGTATTTAAACTCTTGTTTCATTTGGGTAAGATTGGGCTTCTTGTGGACAAAAGATGAATAAGCAGCAGACTCAGAACCGTCGCTAGAAAGTTTTCAATGGGGGGACTTTGCGTTTGTGCGAGGGGGCTTTACATTCTGAAAATTGACAAAAACTCCACTGATTTATAGGGTTTCATGTTTTAATTTGGGGGCGGGAGCTTTGTCTGTGGGGGCTAAGCTCACTAGAGCCCTCGTAGCGACGGGACTGAGCAAACTATGGACAAAAGTGTAATAAGCAGCAGATCATACTATTTTTTCCTACAAACTTTTATGATTGAGTGCAGCTCATTTTATTACTGTAGTTAAGCGAAGGCATCAAAATTACGTTACAACGAACTTACAATGCAGTTAACTACAGGCTACGCGTTAGATTAGCTGTAGGCTATGCTAAAGGTGACTACTGATTAACATCAGACCTGCCAGCAGGGGTGTAGTGGGGTGGGAATGGCGTTCCCACACCTTTTTGCACTAGTAACGTTACTTGAAGATTAGATTTTTCATTTCATCATCAACATGTAGCGCCTGGAGCAGCATAAATGAATAAATGACAAGTTATCGCGAGCATAGCACCGTAGTGTGAAAGTGAAACAAGAAGATCCAGTGTGGAAATTCTTGTAGGCGAATCAGTCTTCCTTTATGTTTGGCGGAAACGCCGTTCCCACACCTCTTTTTTTAGCAATACATCCCTGCCTGCCAGCAACAATTTTTAGACAAAAGTTCAGCTCAGCCCGAAATTAGATGCTTTTCATCGACCATCATTCTACTGTCTCCAACAATTTTTTTCAACCTACCGTACAGCATTTCTAAAATTGCGTTACAGCGATATAGTCGCATTTCGTACAAAAAATGGAATGTATGAGAATTTGGTCATTGACTCACTGCAAACGTCACGTTTCCAAATATTGTCTGATCATTTGCAATGCCCTTGTGATGCAATAAACACCTTCCAAGACAAAGTGCCAGCATGATTATTGCTTTCGAGTTTTTTGGTATGTTTGTCTCTGCGCGCACCCCAAGCATTTTTTTGGGGGGGAGTGAAAGTTGTGCCTATTTTCGAAATAATATACCTTTTTTTCGACCTTCAAGTTATTTTCTATGGTCAGATGACTTCGATAATCAACACCATTTTGTTTTAAATAGTTTGTGATTGATAGTTTGCCACTGATGGGCAGGTATTTTTGCAAACAAATTTCGTCATTTTGACTAGACAATCGTGATGTGCAGGAGCGTAACGAGGTTAGATGGCGCCTGGGGAAAGAAACAAGTTTGGCGCCCCCATGTTCGAACCTGAGG
>Ga0210059_1006763_pt1 | contig 18340 bp, 14 predicted proteins | sample Ectturendosymbi2_FD_188042 | JGI IMG/M metagenome (GOLD analysis project Ga0210059, IMG submission 188042) | Ecteinascidia turbinata endosymbiont from Florida, USA - Sample 2 (SPAdes) (version 2) | ecosystem: Host-associated > Tunicates > Ascidians > Unclassified | place: Key West, Florida... | reverse complement strand
TTTCACAAAAACATGTCTCACGAACAATTACTTTTCACATGATGCACATTTCGTGATTCTAGCATGGGTACAAAGTTGAAATATTTTTGAAAAACTCATGAAATTGTTGATTCCGACAGAATTTTTTTACTAAAACATGTCTCACGAACAATTACTTTTCACATGATGCACATTTCGTGATTCTAGCATGGGTACAAAGTTGAAATACTTTTGAAAAACTCATGAAACTGTTGATTCCGACAGAATTTTTTCACAAAAACATGACTCTCGAACAATTACTTTTCACATGATGCACATTTCGTGATTCTAGCATGGGTACAAAATTGAAATATTTTTCAAAAACTAATGAAACTGTTGATTCCAACAGATTTTTTTCACAAAAACATGTCTCACGAACAATTACTTTTCACATGATGCACATTTCGTGATTCTAGCATGGGTACAAAGTTGAAATATTTTTGAAAAACTCATGAAACTGTTGATTCCGACAGATTTTTTTCACTAAAACATGTCTCACGAACAATTACTTTTCACATGATGCACATTTCGTGATTCTAGCATGGGTACAAAGTTGAAATATGTTTGAAAAACTCATGAAATTGTTGATTCCGACAGAAGTTTTTCACAAAAACATGTCTCACGAACAATTACTTTTCACATGATGCACATTTCGTGATTCTAGCATGGGTACAAAGTTGAAATATTTTCGAAAAACTCATGAAACTGTTGATTCCGACAGAAGTTTTTCACAAAAACATGTCTCACGAACAATTACTTTTCACATGATGCACATTTCGTGATTCTAGCATGGGTACAAAATTGAAATATTTTTCAAAAACTAATGAAACTGTTGATTGCGACAGAATTTTTTCACAAAAACATGTCTCACGAACAATTACTTTTCACATGATGCACATTTCGTGATTCTAGCATGGGTACAAAGTTGAAATATTTTTTAAAAACTCATGCAACTGTTGATTCCGACAGAATTTTTTCACAAAAACATGTCTCACGAACGATTACTTTTCACATGATGCACATTTCGTGATTCTAGCATGGGTACAAAGTTGAAATATTTTTGAAAAACTCATGAAACTGTTGATTCCGACAGAATTTTTTCACAAAAACATGTCTCACGAACAATTACGCTTTTTATTTTGTAAGTTGAGGGCATTGGCACTGCGATCACTTACACAAATCTTGCAATCTGTTTTATCGATAAAGCACATGTGAACAAAATGAAACAAAAATTTCATTTTTTTCCAGGTCATTGGATTTCGTTATTTAAACATTAACGGATTTAAAAGGCTTCAACCGCTTGCTCTAGAAAGGCTATGTAGACCAGCGGTTCCCAAGCTTGAGTGCGACCCAAACCTGAGCTTGGCGAACATCCCGCGACCAAGTTCTTTTTAATACCAGCAATCTACTCTTTTCTGGAATATATGCAATACAGACAGACACAGACAAGCAGTGGCAACGTTGAAAATATGCAACTAAGGTTGGGACCGCCTAGTCGCGCCCTTTTTGACTCTTCGCCTTGCTTGTTTGGATTTCGACCCCTACTTTGGGAACCACTTCGCTAGATCAACTAACAAACCACTGTGTTAACAATGGCGACACGTAATTCTCAAGTTTAGTGCAGAGCCGTAATGATAATCTATTTTAGCTTCTTTTTCGCAAATACCCAAACTTTTTCACACTTTGTGTAGACCGAGTGGTCAAACATATATGCAAGTTTGCCTACTGCCTAGAGAACAAGTGTAACTTCCCCAATTTACGACATTGCATAAATTATATTCTTAACTCTAAATAGCTAGGAAATATTTAATCGCATTTCGGAAGCAAGCTTAGTGTAAGTTAGCGTACCAAAATGCTACTGTTGTTGCATTTCACAGCGTTTAGTGACATAAAATCCATACTTTTTCAAACGCGTTGAGAAATTCTACTAGCCTTTACATTATTAGCTGCATACGTCACCCAGTGGGGTTACTGACAGGGGGGCAGGGATATAAATTGCCCCCTCCCCTTGGCAAGCAAAATGTTAAAACCAGGCCTCCACTTTGCTTATATTTCGGTAATTACTATTCTTTAGGCTTTCAATAGGTTGTTGTTTGTTGCTTTTATTGTAGTGTTACCCAGTGATTTCGGGTTTTAGTACCAGATATCCACACCCGGAGCCAGTATCATTTCTCAGTTATATTCAAAATGTTGGCTAGTGTGCTTCCTTCAGCTAAGCTTTCTCCTGACTCAAACTTATAGTTACACCACTGACGTCAACCAATCGCTTAAGAATCGGATAAGATTTACGTCTTATATGCGCGGAATTTATGCAGACCTACGTCGGGAGTCGGTGTCTTATCGCAAAGTCGCTACTGGGCTTCGATTGAAAGTGTGGTGGTGTACATCAGAATCACGTAAATATAAAAAGCGCAGTCGTAATGCCGTCAGCGATAACTTTTTGCTCCACTGCAATATTGCCTGGAAAAAGCAGACTGCAGATCTTGCTCTTGTGGCATCGAGATTTTCACATGCGCTTTAGCATGAAAATTTTACCAACAAATGGAGGTGTCGATGCAGAGTAGAACACAAGAACGTCATTAAAAACAAACTTTTAAAACTTGTCAACTCCATTAAAAGATACGTTTATTTGCCGGCATAAATCTGAACTTAAATATTACGAAAACAGAGCGAGCAAAATGCATGTTTCAGGGATGAATCTTTAAAAAACAAGGGGCAGTGAATATTCAAACGTTGAGTCTTGGTTGTTGTTTGCCCCCCTATCAAAATTTCTGGCTACGCGCCTGCCCGTGGGCTTCATTCAGCTAAATTTTCCCCCATGGCTCAAAACGCTAATTACGCCACTGGCTTGTAGACTGCATAAATTCTCAGTGAGCAATGCATGCGTTTTTTTCCGGTGCGTAATCCTTACTGATTGGTAATTTTGTTTGTAGCGTTCATTCATATCGTATGTTGTCTGAGCATACACTTACATCAAACCATGCACATCGATATGTTTTCTTTCTGAGGATGTTTCAAGACAAATATAATCGCGATTGTAATCGTGACTATTATCAGTGTAATCGTAATCGATTACATTTGTGGTTTTGTTTATTTGTAATCGTAATTGAGCATGTGATAAGCAATTGTAATCGATTACATTTGTGATGTAATCGCCCCACGTCTGGTACAAAGTTGAATTATTTTTGAAAAAGTCACGAATGTCCGCCTGAATTTTTTAACAAAACTACTTTTCTTCAAACACTTTCGCTTCTGGCAACCGAGGATGTGAACTTATCGTGTTGTGCTTCCATTGTCTTGTAGCAGTGCAACGAGTAAATGAATAGAAACTTTTTTTGTGATGGGGAATCCTGCAGCGTTCTGATCACACTTTACAAACTGCCAACTAGTGGCTTAGCCATCACTTAATTTTGGGGGAGCCATATTGTTAGATTTTGGAGCGTGCTACAGTAGTTTGTTTGGTGCGTTGCTTCTCCAATCACAAACTGACTAGATATGCTAAACATTTGGCGGAGGCCATCAGGGCCTGCCTTAGCAAGTGCGGGGCCCGATTGGAAGCACTTTTTTGGGGCCCCATCCAGTGGCGTGTGCAGAAATTTTTGAGGAGGGTCAGCATGTTAGAAAGAATGATTAATTTAAAAAAACGAGGCCCGAAGGAGTAATGCCAATGTCTGGAGGTGTGCCCCCGGTTTCATTTCTCCAACAGACTTTTCATGTCCGCCCGATTGGAAGCAATCGGTCCAATCGGCCAAGGGCCGGCCCTGGACCCTTGGTTACGCCTTTGCTGCCAACTCCAAATCGTCTTTGAGACGTTCTGGTGCATTTAATCTACACCCATATTCCCATGTAGACAAGTTGCTACCCTTCAATTTTTTGCTGATTCCTCGACTTTATGTTGCTGCAATACGGTGCGTTGTAAGGTACTGCGTCGCTGTACAGGCGCTCATTCAACAGTAAAACCTGGGTTCAGATGATCAAAAGAAATACAGAAGTCTTTTTAAAGACGAAAGGAACAGTATACGAAAAACTGATATTGAGGCATTGCACTGAATGAGCGAACCGATTCGCATTGCATGTACAAACCACGATTAACAAAAACAACAAGCTTCATGACCAAATAACAGTTGCGACAAAGACAACAGCAACGCCTACAGCATTCGGGAAGTAAAACCGATCTTGGAGGTTGATTGCAACCTGTGAATGATGTTTGTGACAGTGACATTTTGATAAATGAATCGTAAAAATGTAGTGTCACTGCATTCTCCACAGTCAAAACCCTGTCAGAACAACATGGGTGAACCAGAACGATGTCAAAATCAGTCCTCAACGCACGAAAGATCTCGTTTGCCACTTTGCTGAAGTTTAACTTGTCTTGGACAGCATCTCTGAGCATAGTGGGCAAGACCATCTTGAACTTTTAGCCTTCTGGAAAGCATCACCGTTCATATCAATACAAGTGGTGTGGTACCATCGGCTGCAACTGTCACATCCGATCTGTTGAAGAAAAGAAGTATTTAAGATACATAGGCTTAACCGCTGAACAAATGGTTGGTGAAAGTTGGCAAATCGTCCTACCCATTCTTGTTTCGTGCTTAAAGTACTTCTCCCGCAGTAGCTGCACACGTCTTGTATATTCTCTGCAATAGAGAGATCAGATGTATTATAGCGTTTAAGTATAGTAGATACATTAGACTTTAGTGTGCGTTAGTGTTTTGTGAATTCCTACTGCGTTATTTCCGGAATTTTCTACTCGTAATTTGATGCAACGTAGATTATGTGTTTGCGAACGCTCTAGCAACTGACACGATAACCTTCTAATAGCATATCACGGCGCTTCGTCGCTGTTGATCGCCGTTAATGTATTCTACACCAAACCGTTCCACGTTACGTTGTTCGTACTTTGAAATCAAATGTATTGAAGACTTTGTTGATATATTTAAATATAATCAAGGGAAACAGTAAAACTTAGAGTGCTGTTGGAGAGTTGCCAACGGACAAAGTAGTGAGAGCCTTATGTAATGCCTTACTTCGTCTTGGCAATTTCAAGACGTAAGGTTACTTATTTACGAGACTGGCTCGACCTCGGAAAATTTACTTGAATACTCAAGCAGTACGAATCTTTGGAATTTACGCTACTGTACATCACTTCCCTTCATCGCGGTGACTACATTTATAGCCAGACCAGGAATCAGCGCGGAATCGTAAGCTAAAAACGCATTTCTCACATCCTTCGCAATTCCTACATAACAAAAGGCGTTTGGTTTCTAGCTTCATTTTTGCCGTATGAATAAACTGATACATCAATGAGTATGAACACGTCGAAGCATGGCCTTAATTATCACAGTAACTGCACTGTGCTACTGCTGCCTAGTAATGGCATTTCTACAGTAGGTACAGTCCTGGAAGGTTGTCAAAGAGGCGGGGAGTGTAGCATAGGCCAGAGAAAGTGGAAGAAATTTTGATTTGGTCAGTTTTGCACAACGTACTCATTTACCGATACGAAGAATAGCTTTAGATAGCTGGATAAAATCTTACCACTGGATGCTAAAATGTCGGTCGCCACTTTCAAACGATACTTCTGTAGTGATGGTTCGTCTGTGGAAAAACTTAAGCCGCTTGGAAGGTCGGGAAGCCGTTCCAGAAATTCTTCCGCCAACTTAAACAACATTTTGCAGTGTTTTTAAAATGAACGAAAATGTGAAGTTGATTTGCAAGGTAGGCATTCTTTTTGCTTGATGACTTACTTTCCGGAATTGTATTTAATGCTACGTGTAGCGTTGCCTCAATGAAAGTCTGTAAAACTGGCCTACTTAAACTGAAACTGAACCCTAACAAATAAGAGAATGTTATCAAGTGATTTGCACGTGGAGTGCAAACGCCAAGTCTCCCAAAATTTTTTTTATCAAACGGAGTTATGGAATGGAAAATAGTTTATCAAAAGTCACAGGCTCCACTTTTCTGCATTTTCACAAACATAAGGCACGTGTTACTGTTCGGCGTACGAATAAAGGCTCTCTCTTGGTCTATCGCCTTCGCCTTGGTGTGATGCGAGAGCTTGCGTACGCCTGTAACCTTATGAGCTATGCTGTTGGGAGTTTACCTCCTGGCAGAGTCACCCAAGCCGGACAGGTGAATGGGTAGAAGGTGTGTAACTAAGTTTTTGCCACCGATCAGTAAGCAAAAATCAGTTAGAAACCACTGAGAAATTTCTTAAAGCTGTTTTTCTCAGTACCACTTAAAATAACTAACGAACTATTAGCTGGTTTAAAACAAGTCACTGTAGCTGAATTCTTTAAAATCTTTTAGCTGTATCTTGCACTTGCCTTTATGGTTATGACTCCACAATTATAACCATCTTTCTGCGTTGAGTGTTCAATAACTTTGGCTGTAACTTCCTTGAGTCGCTCACCCGATGGTCGCAATGACATGAAACGTCTGAAATAAGTTTACTGAATGCTGTATTCTTACAGCAATGTTATCAGCAAGAGACTCAACTTTCTGCACCATTTTATTAATTGCTAAAAAAGCTAAGGCGAGTGCCATCAGCTGAAGGCATTATCACCGTTTGTGGGCCTAACGGCGAAACCTGTATCGTATGCCTTCTTCCATACCTGTGAATGTTCTTCAAATAAATGGTAACACGTTGGTGTCATCCAATGGTTTCCACATGTCTTCATATTTTGGTTACCTAATAAGCTTTTGGCCATACGGCCAGCTTCGTTTTTTGTATGCAGCGTTCACACGACCGTCTACAATCTTTCTGTAGTTCAAGCTTACAACATGCATAAAGTGGTTTCATGCCCTTTAAGGCAGAATATAAAATTTCTGTTGTAACCGAACTGTAATTGTTGGTTGGAAGTACACAAGATTCCACCCTCTTCTCACTGCTTAGACACAATAGCTACATCATCAGTTTGATTTGATCTGGTGTTTCACATCTAATTAATTCCTACCTCCACTTTTCTGCTGCCTCAGTGGTCTCACGCAAATCGCTTCTGTATGGGTCTACCACGTAAAGGGATGACGTTTTCACGTGAATGAACTAAAAACAGATATAAGCCTATATGAAAGTGTTTCGGTTGAGCTCCGAAATACTCAACAGTGACGTTTGCCAATTCGTACATACCAAAAGCTTCCAATGCTGTTTCTTATGATAGGCACCAAATAATGCATCATAATTACCGAGTTCAATCTGTTCCACACAAAAAAAGATTGAAAATAAATCTGGTTTGATGTTGCATAATTATTCACATCAACTTTGAATATTGGGTAGATACTCACTGCCTGTGGAATGAGATGTTTCGCAGACATCTGATCACCATCTAAAATACGATTTACGACAAAAAATTCCAGTAGATATGCATTTCCCTTCATTTGGTTCAGCAGCATTTGCAGACCATAATCAATGACCTGAAAAAAGTCACTGTCAACCGCTTCTTTCTGTGTTACAAACGTAAACAAATGTTCTTGAAAAAGACAAGTGGATGGAAGCATTTGCTCTAAATATGCAATATGCTTTTGAACAGTCAGTCAATTTTTTAAACAAATCTTTAATCAATTAGTTCATGTTTGCTTTGAATTGAGGCATATTACACTGTTTTTTAACTTTGGTTTGAAAAACAAGTGGTGGCGTTTTCGGTAGTTCGTAGATAAGCGAAACCGTCCACGACCAAATAAGCAACTAATAAGTATTGTGAAAAAAACATATACCACTTATTTGTTGTTTTGTTGCACACTTTTCATACTTCAGTTGGACGAGCAATGACTGAGGCTGATGACACTGTTCTAAAACATAAACACTAAGCAGGTTTTAAGCAGCATGTTCACTTAAACGTACATCGCTATCCAACCATTTTCTTCCGCTTAATGTTTTGAAGGATGGAGCTTTAAGTATATGTCTGCCATTATCGCTGATAGCCACCACCGCTTGTTTACACTTCAGTTTCCACGTAGCCAGCACCTAAAATATTTACAAAAATTTATTGAAAATTAGTAGCGAAACATTCAGCTTTTGAAATATATTTGGCATTGATTTAAACATAACTCAAACAAAGCTAGGCCTATATGCAAAAGCTACCTCCGATTTTTTAATCTTTTTAAGAGTGAGAGGATACTTCGGCTTTTGTAGATAAACTCCTGAATTGCAATCGAGACCTCTATCTCTTTTCCTTTTGAACCACTTTTCCTCTGCTGTATCCTCGTCCTTAATCCATTTTCGCTTAAAAAAGGAATGGGTATTTAAGGTTATTGTTCAGTAAGACCTTCAAAAGTCGATTATAGATAGATTATGCACAAACGACAATCACTACAAAAAGATTTACCTTCCGTTTTGCATTACTTTTACGGAACCCATCGTAATATTCCGCTATTAGTCCATCGTTGTGTTTTTGGTATTGCAACGCAAAGGTTGCCAAGTCCTTGTATTTTCTGTTCTCCATTCGTGTTCTCTTTAATTCTTGTTGTGATTTTTCCATGCTACCTTGCGTTCTGTTTCGTTTTGCAAAACTCTGTAATTTTTCAAGTCTCGCTTTTTATAGAAATCGAAAATTTTACATTCCACTCTAATAACGTTGGCACAACAAACAAATTTTACTTGATGGGTGTGTTGAAGGTTTTTATCAAAAAACTTAGAATATTCTTCATACGCTTGTCTAACTCCGAAGCGTCCAAGATCACCTGCAAGTCACAGCTTCATCAAACATTGTTAACAAATCACACCGTAATTACAACGGGCATATTTTGATGAGAAAGTGGCTTAAAGCGCTTGTACGTCACGCAGCCTACCCAGCATTATGCTGGACCACAGCAGCACCAATGGCATGTAATGGCGCACGATACTTTGCGGAAATGATGGCTGGAAATAATCACTGCTTGGAGTTGATCCATCAGCTAAACCTTTAGCTTTGCTTGTTGCTTCGGAAACAATTTTTTTGAAGTGTTCCAACACTGGCAGGTCGGTACTACCGATGTCTATAACATCACAATCACGGTCTTCCAATTTGTAAAGATCTTCCTCCTAAAAATCATTCGTTTGTGAATTCAAATTTTCATAAACCTAAACATCTTACTAAGTTTGGTGCTTCACAATCCACTTACCTGAGGCACCACTGTTTTCACTTCCTCTCTTTCCACTTCTGCCTTCAAAATTTCTAAGCTTGCCCCTGCATCTTTCGCATGCGGAGTATTGCATATTATTGTCAAATGATACATAATATTTGACATTTTATCAAGGGAATCGCATGTTACCATCGCACCAATAACGTGCATCCAAAACCTGAAATTTCCCTTAAACCTGTAAGATAACGTTGAAAACTAATTTATTTGTACAAAAAACGAAAGCCGATAGTAGCAGAAAGGAATCGCTTCCATAAAACTCACGTTTTGCGAACAAGTCTTTTGGCATTTTTCATAAAATGGCTGGCGCATAGATGCAGAAATGGTTCATGTACGAACGAGGTATTCCGTTTGCCTGTAACAATTTCCCAACATCTCAGTAGATAACTCCGAAGAGATTCCTTGAAAAGAGAAATGATGATTGCGTTGATAAGAGCCATACTACCGTCACACATCACCAGAGGCGGGAAAGACCTTGCCGGAAATAGCTTTCTTTGTGCATTCCACACTGTATTTATAAAATGTGAAATAGAAGGAATATTGTGCGACCACGAAATCAAAGTGGCTGCAGCAAACGGTGGGTTTCCTTGTATCGGATGACGTATCACCAGTTCGTAAGCGTAGCAGCGTTCCTGGCCAAGAATGACACCTCCAGTTGCATCGATGTATAGAATATCACGTTTGCAGACAGCATGCAAAATCTCCATGCTTCTTTTGCTGTAGAAGATAGCCCCAGGAGGGTCAAGCATTATTACCTGCAAAGTGGCGTTTTCTAAAGAACATTTGCACTGTTCTTCCTTAATTTTTTCAAGAGATAGCCACACGTTGTCGTGTGGTGTTTTTATTTTCCTGCTTTCATATCTAATTTTTTTCAATACTGCCTTTGATGGACAAGAATCTCTGCATCCACTTTGACGTGTTTCGGCATCTAGCTCAGAAAGTTTCTCCAAGTAATGTAGCCGTGGCAACTTATTTTTCAAAGTGGTCTTTAGAGATTCTCTTTCTGCTCCAGTGATGTACCGAGAAGATTTTTCTGATAATAGGTGATGAATCTCTCCCTTAAATTTCACTAGCAAACGGAGATCTCTCGTGACTTGACAATTGAATGTAACATCACAAGTGGAAAATTTGCAATAGCCTTCACACCGAAAAACAGTAAGGCTTCTAATCTTTTTTCCCTGGCATAGTGTAACGCTGTGCCTCCGGAAGGAAAAGCTGCAGAATCCATTGAATGTTTTCAGACCTTTCAATACTTCGTCTCGCCACATGTCGTTGGTAAATTGTCGACCCTTCTGTGTTGCTCTGCACTGACTCCATATGCTTCGTGCAAACCACACTTTCCCGTGTTTCGCGAAGGCCTTAGTGAAAACATTTACAGATGTAATTTCTGTATCGTCCCCATGTTGTGCTGGTGAACAAGAAGAACTTGTCCCATCGGGCATTACAGACCATTCTTCATCGTCGAACAGATCAAAATTTGGAATAGGGCAGTCAGTCTGCAAAACAGTGTAAGCTGATATAAGCATATACCAAATTGATACACACAGTGTAGAAAGATTATGCAGCAAAAGATAAAATATTTGTGACGTATGATGTATTCTTCTTCGAACAAGTCGCTGACATGGTCTTCGCTTTTTTTATCAGACAAAACCTCTGTGTTTTGCATGATTGCATGCCCTGCAATCTGATCCTCAGCCATTAAACTTTGGCTCAAAACGGAGTCTTTAAACTGCAATTCAATTGTGAAAAAACAATTAGGCTATACACAAATTATTTCTTTATCATAACCAAAAGCAGTTTTGTTTGGAGCATGTAGAAACAGCACAAATCTTGCCGACATACTTCTCTACTGTCCTCAACAGGCAAAGGATGACATTTTTTATTATATTCTTCATCATTGACGACTTCTTTTTCATTACATGTCCTCTTTTGGCAATCTCTTGTTTCTTGTCTAACGGTGATCGAATGTGCAGTTTCAGAACCAGTCTGCAATGAAAGAAGCACATCCATTTTATCGGATGAGATCTGCCTTGATTTATTATTGAATATGATTCTATTTGAATAAGGGTTGATGATACCTGCGTACTAGGCGAAATATATAATCTGTAAGATCTTTTTGTCTGATTCTTTGCTGTGAAAAGAATCCTTTCCATAGACAGCTAAGTTCATTTTCTTATAACATATTTCATCATAATATGATTTGTCATTTCGATTATTTATAGCGAAATGTTCATTCTTAGATGTTGCTCCTCATTTGCATCTCACACAAAAATTTTTGATTATTGCAAAACAACCCAATGATCACGTTTACAAATTAACATGAAAAAATCGCACTGCAAGAAAAATTTTCACTGCCAATTTGCGAATAAGAGAACTCTAAACTATTTGTTTCGAGTTACTTGACGAGTTAACAAGTTCGCAGTAGCCTTTGCGGATTTATGATTCCTCATCTATGAACGCATTCAGTAGATAAGAGATCAGAGTTTACCATCAGTTTCGTAAGTATCGTTGTTGCTATTTCCATGGTGCGTATTGTCATGGGCGTCATGAGGTTAGATGGCGCCCGGGGCAAGAAGCAAGTTTGGTGTCCCCATGTTCAAACCTGATATCTTTCGGAAGCAAATGTACTGAATTGAAGAAAGTGCTTGTGGCATTGTTGGAACGTTTGGCGCCCCCCGCAGTGAGTCGGTACCCCCATAGTGGTTTGGTCCCCGAGGATTTGTAACCCCCTCGCTAAGTCCCTGCATATTTGTCTTTAATTGTGCTTAATTGAACCTGTTTCAAAAATCCTTAAACGTATTGAGAAACATCTTAATTGCATGTGCATGTGCAGTACTCACTTGTATATCTGAATCCGTCGTAGTTGTGCCTCGTGTTTTCCCCAAGAGTGCTAACACCTAAAATTAACAATTTGCAAAACAAAACTATTATAACAGGAATGCAATAGTCTACCATCGATGCCAATACGTTATACTTTTAAAAACTGTTGCATCGCCATCAGTATATTTATTACATAAAGAATTTTTTGATTTTTTCGCTGTGGTAATAACACCAGTGATTCACATAAAGGAATTCGAAACATTCTTGCGAAACTGTATCGATTTTCTGTTTCTTCTCGGCATACCAGACAAGTCTGCTTCCGTCTCTTTGGGTTAAATTTATGAGTTGATTCACTTTCAAATTGCACGATGATGAAGTTGACCTTCATTGACCGTCAAGTCGCACGTCATATTGCAGTAACTTTTGATGCGCACAGCAGACCTGATCACCTTGAACAGGCCTACACAACGTTCGGTCTGCGGGCCGCATGCGGCCCGAGAAAGCTTTTCTTGCGGCCCGCGAGAACTTTCTCAATTATTGAAAATGTTGCAAAAGCTCGACCTCGAATAAGTAATTGCCGTTCCAGAATTTCTTCCATTCCACAACAAAATCTCTACATCGAAATGGAAAACACTCTTGCGGCCCGCTGTAAATCTATGTTGATAAGTTGGCCCTTCGAGCTTTCTGAGTTGTGCAGGCCTGACCTTGCAGCTCCTGTCAGTTGCTAAAGCTGTGGCTGTTTACCCTTTTGTAATGTACATTTTTTTAGTTATGCACAAGCAATACTTGTCTGTCAAGTAACCTCTTGACAGTACTCATTGACACAACGGAAAATATAAACATCATTCAAGTGCAGTGCAGCTCGCGGTGAGTTGCAAGGATGTCACCTATTCCCACAAAACAATTCTTAAACAAGCAAAGCAAAACCCGATCGAAACAAGCTCAAACCAACTTACGTTAAGGTAAAATTTCCTCTCAGAGGCCGCCTTTCTTTGCACAGCTATTACAGTTTTTTTGACAATTTTCTTTTTCATTAACTTCAAATACGCACATGCCGTTTTGTAGTCCAATACTGGTCCTTGCATTGCCATCTTCATCACAGCCGCAACAAGAACAAAACGTTGTAACAGGCAAACGCACGTGGAGACAATGCACGAGACGTACAGAAACCCTCTTGCCATTCACGCGGACAGTTCAATCTACGTGGGCATTATGACTCATAATAATCAACATGAACATCGCTCTGTAAGTCCAAAAGTCCATAAAAAACATTGTGAAATTCCCGCAGACTTTACACATACAAGCACTTTCAAAATTACTTGATCTTCACCCACGCAAGAATGACGGAATGTGGATCAAATTATGGGCACAATATTGTTGTAAAATGTGGGGTTGCAGCGTGGTGTTAAACTAACGTAGTCACCGGGCTGATGCAGAAGGGACATTTTACAAATACAGATTCCTTATCTTGTTTTTTATAGAGTTGAACAGAGTTGAAAAAACCGCATGCATTGCTCACTGAGAATTTATGCAGTCTACAAGCCAGTGGCGTAATTAGCGTTTTGAGCCATGGGTGAAAACTTAGCTGAATGAAGCCCACGGGCAGGCGCGTAGCCAGAAATTTTGATAGGGGCAAACAACAACCAAGCCTCAACATTTGAATATTCAATGCCCCTTGTTTTTTAAAGATTCATCCCTGAAACATGCATTTTTCTGACTCTTTTTTCTTAATATTTAAGTTCAGATTTATGCCGGCAAATAAAAAGCATCTTTTAATGGAGTTGACAAGTTTTAAAAGTTTGTTTTTAGTGACGTTCTTGTCTTCTACTCTGCATCGACACCCCCATTTGTTCCTAAAATTTTCCCGCTAAAGCGCATGTGAAAATCTCGATGCCACAAGTGCAAGATCTGCAGTCTGCTTTTTCCAGGCAATATTGCAGTTGAGCAAAACGTTATCGCTGACTGCATTACGATTGCCCTTTTTATATTTACGTGATTCTGATGTACACCACCACAGTTTCAATCGAAGCCCAGTAGCGACTTTGCGATAAGACACCGACTCCAGAAGTAGGTCTGCATAACTTGCGCGCATTAAAGACGTAAATCTTATCTGATTCTTGAGCGATTGGTTGACGTCAGTGGTGTAACTATAAGTTTGAGCCAGGAGGAAGCTTAGCTGAAGGAAGCACACTAGTCAACATTTTGAAAATAATTGAGAAATGATAATGGCTCCGGTTGTGGATATCTGGTACTAAAACCCGAAATCACAGGATAACACTACAATAAACACAACAAACAGCAACCTATTCAAAGCCTGAAGAATAGTAATTACCGAAATATAAGCAAAGTGGAGGCCTGGTTTTAACATTTTGCTTGCCAAGGGGAGGGGGCAATTTATATCCCTGCCCCCCTGTCAGTAACCCCACTGGGTGACGTATGCAGCTAATAATGTAAAGGCTAGTAGAATTTCTCAACGCGTTTGAAAAAGTATGGATTTTATGTCACTAAACGCTGTGAAATGCAACAACAGTAGCATTTTGGTACGCTAACTTACACTAAGCTTGCTTCCGAAATGCGATTAAATATTTCCTAGCTATTTAGAGTTAAGAATGTAATTTAGGCAATGTCGTAAATTGAGGAAGTTACACTTGTTCTCTCGGCAGTAGGCAAACTTGCATATATGTTTGACCACTCGGTCTACACAAAGTGTGAAAAAGTTTGGGTATTTGCGAAAAAGAAGCTAAAATAGATTATCATTACGGCTCTGCACTAAAGTTAAGAAATACGTGTCGCCATAGTTAACACAGTGGTTTGTTAGCTGATCTAGCAAAGTGGTTCCCAAAGTAGGGGTCGAAATCCAAACAAGCAAGGCGAAGAGTCAAAAAGGGCGCGACCAGGCGGTTCAAACCTGAGTTAGATATTTTCAATGTTGCCACTGCTTGTCTGTGTCTGTCTGTATTGCATATACTTCAGAAAAGAGCAGATTGCTGGTATTAAAAAGAACTTGGTCGCGGGATGTTCGCCAAGCTCAGGTTTGGGTCGCACTCAAGCTTGGGAACAGCTGGTCTATCTAGCCTTTCTAGCGTAAGCGGTTGACGTCTTTTAAATCCGTTAATGTTTAAATAACGAAATCCAATGACCGGGAAAAAAATTAATTTTTTGTTTCATTTTGTTCACATGTGCTTTATCGAGAAAACAGATTGCAAGATTTGTGTAAGTAATCGCAGTGCCAATGCCCTCAACGTACAAAAAAAAGCGTCTCCTCCTTACATTACCCCTTGCTGCTGACTCTTCCTGTTGCAGCTGAATGATTTCTAATTTACTGCAGGATAGGGTGGCAATTAACATCAAATCAAAGTTGAAAATGTTTCAGATTACGTATATGTCGAACTCCGATTAGGCCTACTTGAAAAAACCTTTTTTACTCTCCAGCAAGGTATGTGAAATCATTTATGAAAACGTTAAGGCTGACATGTCACAGGACATCACCACAAATCATTATCTCTAGAATTAATGATATTGTTGTTGAAACGAGTCAATGCTCCAATTGCGCAATAAAAAAGACTTTGGAACTGGATTGCTTCATAGCCAAACTTTTGAGCTTCAAGGCATATAATACGTATATCATCGCTATGTCAACGCATTTATTTTCCAAGTTGTACAAAAACAAACATCTGAAGTGTTCCTCAGGCTACGGCTGATGCCACAGACAAGTTATAACGAATTTGTAGAACACCAGAGATATCAGAGAGGAATTTTTACGATGGTCTTGAAATGATGTTTGCACCATCATTAGGTTTGGATACAGCAGGAAAGCAGAAACATCTGCGAAAAGCGTTATTTCTTGTTTTTACTTGCGGTTAGTGATAGCAAGAGTTTAGATACAAGTTTCTGTTTCATTGTCACTAACGTCCCCACGGAGCTTATTCATGGACAACTGGTAAACCATACAGCTTTGATCAAATTCGACTAAAAACTGAAGTAAGTTAGGTTCCTTGAGCAATTTCGTTGATTTGCACTGAAGTATTTATTTGGCTTACACATCAAAAGCTTCATTGACCTGAAAAAATTTGGTTCAACGTTCGGAATTGGTGGGGCAATTTTGTCCCCATTGCCCCCCCGAAAATGCGCCTGCCCACAGGCCACTGCAGATGTCCCACTATCCAACAACCAAAAACAAATTGACAAATGATGGTGAATAAGGGCATGGATGGATGGCTATACTTAGACACTAAATATTCAACAGAAAATACTCCGAAATATGCAAAAAAACGAAAACCTACTCAAAAATATTTCAACTTTGTACCTATGCTAGAATCACGAAATGTGCATCATGTGAAAAGTAATTGTTCGTGAGACATGTTTTTGTGAAAAAAATCTGTCGGAATCAACAGTTTCATTAGTTTTTGAAAAATATTTCAACTTTGTACCCATGCTAGAATCACGAAATGTGCATCATGTGAAAAGTAATTGTTCGTGAGACATGTTTTTGTGAAAAAATTCTGTCGGAATCAACAGTTTCATGAGTTTTTCAAAAATATTTCAACTTTGTACCCATGCTAGAATCACGAAATGTGCATCATGTGAAAAGTAATTGTTCGTGAGACATGTTTTTGTGAAAAAATTCTGTCGGAATCAACAGTTTAATGAGTTTTTCAAAAATATTTCAACTTTGTACCCATGCTGGAATCACGAAATGTGCATCATGTGAAAAGTAATCGTTCGTGAGACATGTTTTTGTGAAAAAATTCTGTCGGAATCAACAGTTTGATGAGTTTTTCCAAAATATTTCAACTTTGTACCCACGCTAGAATCACGAAATGTGCATCATGTGAAAAGTAATTGTTCGTGAGTCATGTTTTTGTGAAAAAATTCTGTCGGAATCAACAGTTTCATGAGTTTTTGAAACATATTTCAACTTTGTACCCATGATGGAATCACGAAATGTGCATCATGTGAAAAGTAATTGTTCGTGAGACATGTTTTTGTGAAAAAAATCTGTCGGAATCAACAGTTTAATGAGTTTTTCAAAAATATTTCAACTTTGTACCCATGCTAGAATCACGAAATGTGCATCATGTGAAAAGTAATTGTTCGTGAGACATGTTTTTGTGAAAAAAATCTGTCGGAATCAACAGTTTCATTAGTTTTTGAAAAATATTTCAACTTTGTACCCATGCTAGAATCACGAAATGTGCATCATGTGAAAAGTAATTGTTCGTGAGACATGTTTTTGTGAAAAAATTCTGTCGGAATCAACAGTTTCATGAGTTTTTCAAAAATATTTCAACTTTGTACCCATGCTAGAATCACGAAATGTGCATCATGTGAAAAGTAATCGTTCGTGAGATATGTTTTTGTGAAAAAATTCTGTCGGAATTAACAGTTTCATGAGTTTTTCAAAAATATTTCAACTTTGTACCCATGCTAGAATCACGAAATGTGCATCATGTGAAAAGTAATTGTTCGTGAGACATGTTTTTGTGAAAAAATTCTGTCGGAATCAACAGTTTCATAACTTTTACAAAAATATTTCAACTTTGTACCCACGCTAGAATCACGAAATGTGCATCATGTGAAAAGTAATTGTTCGTGAGACATGTTTTTGTGAAAAAATTCTGTCGGAATCAACAGTTTCATGAGTTTTTCAAAAATATTTCAACTTTGTACCCATGCTGGAATCACGAAATGTGCATCATGTGAAAAGTAATTGTTCGTGAGACATGTTTTTGTGAAAAAATTCTGTCGGAATCAACAGTTTGATGAGTTTTTCAAAAATATTTCAACTTTGTACCCATGCTAGAATCACGAAATGTGCATCATGTGAAAAGTAATTGTTCGTGAGACATGTTTTTGTGAAAAAATTCTGTCGGAATCAACAGTTTCATTAGTTTTTGAAACATATTTCAACTTTGTACCCATGCTAGAATCACGACATGTGCATCATGTGAAAAGTAATCGTTCGTGAGACATGTTTTTGTGAAAAAATTCTGTCGGAATCAACAGTTTCATTAGTTTTTGAAAAATATTTCAACTTTGTACCCATGCTAGAATCACGAAATGTGCATCATGTGAAAAGTAATTGTTCGTGAGACATGTTTTTGTGAAAAAATTCTGTCGGAATCAACAGTTTCATGAGTTTTTGAAACATATTTCAACTTTGTACCCATGCTAGAATCACGACATGTGCATCATGTGAAAAGTAATTGTTCGTGAGACATGTTTTTGTGAAAAAATTCTGTCGGAATCAACAGTTTCATTAGTTTTTGAAAAATATTTCAACTTTGTACCCATGCTAGAATCACGAAATGTGCATCATGTGAAAAGTAATTGTTCGTGAGACATGTTTTAGTGAAAAAATTCTGTCGGAATCAACAGTTTCATGAGT
>Ga0210059_1006762_pt1 | contig 18341 bp, 10 predicted proteins | sample Ectturendosymbi2_FD_188042 | JGI IMG/M metagenome (GOLD analysis project Ga0210059, IMG submission 188042) | Ecteinascidia turbinata endosymbiont from Florida, USA - Sample 2 (SPAdes) (version 2) | ecosystem: Host-associated > Tunicates > Ascidians > Unclassified | place: Key West, Florida... | reverse complement strand
CTGTATTGTCATAAACGAAACACGCACTAACTCTAAACCTTAAAAGATTCAGACAAACAGAAAATGGGCAATATAATTCTCACATAGACCCTGCACAGATACTTTAGAATTTTATATCATCATCACCTCAGTGCAGAGGCGCAACCAGCTCTTCATTTCGGGGGGGGGCAATTTTCATGAACTTTCATTCGATGACTTCATCGTGCTTATTCAAGCGTGGTACAAATTTTTTCACAAACGGTCACAGATATGTTCTTTTCGCAACATTTCCGAAAATGAGAACTTATTAGTCTTAATCAGGCCGTAACTAGGGGGGTGAAGCGAAGCCAACACTTAAAATGTTTTTGCCCCCTTGGAAAATTGTGTTGGACATGCTTAAAAAATTTGGGCCCCTCCCAGAAAGCTCTTCGCCCCTCTGGTGTCCCAAGTTGGTTACGGGCCTGGTTTTAATCAAGATGCAGACCGAACGATCAGGACAGGGTAAAAATTGGTAGCCTGATACCAACGCCTGGTTCCGCATTCAACAAGTGCAGTCATGGATTTATTGTGTCAGATGTATAGGCTACTAGTAAGCCTGCCTAACTTTTCGTCATGTTTTAGAAATTTGGTCAAATCGTTTATCAAGTTTTTTGAAACTTGATTTGAATATATTTACTGTGAGATAATTTCTGCCGACGATATTGCGAGTGGTGAAGCTGTCAGATACAAGAGGCTATTGTCAGGATGTATTTAATCAATGATGCTATTGTTTTAATTGTAGATACGAGACTTCTTCTGCCAACTGAAATACTCTTGAAAGGAATACAGCAGGAACAGGGTCCTTGGGAGGAATTATATGTGCTGTTTTGGGCCCCCTTATAAATTATAACTAATTAAGAGCTTCACTAGCTTTGCAATACAATGACTAGAAAATGATATACTTTATTTGGTATTTTACATCATAAACATTTACCAATGTCATAACTAAATTTCAAAAGGTCTCAGGCTGATCTGAAATAATGCACATAGCACACAGTTGCTTTGCGAATTTCACAATTATACATCAAAGTTAACATTAATAGTATGCTATAGTAATTCTCACTCGCAAAGCAAGTTTAATACTTCTTTAAACCTAAAACAGTAATAGGATACGAAGAATTTCGGTACTCGCGTTGTCATCGATTCTAACACTTCTTCAAAATTTTACTTGATTTACTATCGCGATGCCAATTCAGGGTTGCGTAGTGGCAAGGCATAGGAGGCTTTTTGGTGGAGTCGGATTCCTAACGGCACTAGGGGTCGGAGTCGGATATTTTGTCCGACTCTGGAAGTCCAATTGGATTGCTTTTACATCACACTCCTAAGTTGGAATTCCTGTTGAATCGGTACAATTTCTTATAAAACTTTTCTTGAAACAGAGAATTCTTGCTGTGTACCACGATTTCCACTGAGTGTTAGTTGCGGCAAAATTCTTGACCGCCAAGCTTCATTCACTTTATGTTAAGGAGTCAGAGTCGGAAATTTTGTAAAGGTCGGAGTTGGAGTCAGACATTTCACTTCCGACTCCGCAACCCTGGATGCTATATTTGAATGATGGCCTCATTAGCTTGGCCATGGTGGTGCAATCGAATTCTTGTAACCGGGATGTTCTTACTGATCACAAATTCTCAATGGGGTTAAGATCTGGCGAGTTTCCAGTCCAACCTATCACATTTAATTTTGCTTCCTGAAAATCCTCTTCACTTTTTCAGATGAAAGACACGGGACAATATCTTATTGGAATTTCCTTCCACCATCAGGAAATGCTTTTCTCATATCTGGAATGGCTTTTCTCTCAATTACATCAATGTATTTGTATAAATTCATCATACCTCAATTGACATATGTGAAGCTTCTACTGAAAAACCATAACTGCCCCAGAACATCTTTTGGGCTTCCATTACTAGCTTATTGCAATGAGCTGGACTTAATTGCTCACGATTTCTGATCCTAATAAATCTGCTGTGTCCCCTGAAAAAAAAAGCAACTTTCATCTGAAAACAGCACTTTTTCCGGTTTTCTACAGTCCAATATTAAGGCCATTTTTTGTACTTGTACATTCTTAGCTTTTCTACCAGCCTCCGGTGAGCGGCGTCACACTGTACTTGAACTTCTGTAAACGCAGCATGCAAGAAATCCTTCTGTAAATCAAACCTCGTCTTAGCATACCTGTTGCAATGGCTGTTTGGGTGTCATTTCAATGTTACGAAAGCGGAACAATGCAACTCTGCTTCCTAGGTATGACATCTGCCATTAAAAATCAACATGTGCAACTCTCAACCAGGGGTGGGTAGCAGACTTTAGGGCCCGAGTCAAAGTCGCAGAAAGCTGCCGCAAAACATTGTACAATTTGTCATATGTCATTTGCACAATATATGGCCTTGAAAAAGGGTCCGTTGCCCCTATGTTTGTTCACGTTACATCAAAAAAGGGCCCCTATCTTTGACACATGCTACACAAAAATTTCACTTGCTGAAAGCAATTCAAATTTTTATTTTGTATGGAAGTTTGCTTCTGCGTGAAAGTCCATTTCACATTGTAAATTGTTTGACGTTATTTGATTTTACGATGTTCTTTGTCTACACATTAAAGTTGTTAAAGGCCTCACTTTGGCACATATTTTTGCTTTGTTTTGAAAAACATATGACTTGCTCCAGAGCGTGCGGCTCCAGAGTGGTTCATCAGCTTTCAAACATAACAATGCAAAAACTAAGTGCGAAAGCCTCAAAGAGGGGCCCGCGACATCTCTGAAAAAAGGGGGCCCCGGGACGACAGCGTTGCTCGCCTTCCCTAATATTCACCTCTGCTCTCAACTACATAGCCTACAAAAAAGAACTGGCTTCATTCTATAACACCATTGAGCTGATTAAAGTCCTGTGTAACGTCTTAAAAGTATTTTTTGATCATTCCGTCATGTTACTCATTACATAGTGCCTTGGGCTAACAATGAAACAGCAGCAAATGAGATATTCCCAACCACACATCAAAAGAAATGGCGATACATTGTAATCGGCTAAAACCACGACTTTAGTCAATTAATTTGCACAAGGTTGTAGGAATAAAATTATAACAATAAAAACTTTGTGCATAATTGCCCATTTCCATTTTGAACATTGAGGTTCATGTGCCCCCTAGACTTTTGTGGGCCCCAAAGTGTACACACACACCACATTTCTGATAATTTTCAGAGTGGTACACGAAAAAAAGAATAAAACCAATATTTTAAACGATCTCCCAATTTCAGCATATTTGTGGTTAAATACCAATCATTTACGAAATTTTCGATCAGATGGCCTGTCTCAAGATAAATCTTGTAAGGAAATGATTAACCAGTAAGACAAATAAAAATTTAAGTGAAATTTTTCTTAAAAATAATTAGAATACAAAATTTCAGCTTTATTGTTTGAAAGTTTCTTCAAATGTCAAAATTGCGATACAATGTTTTGAAAATTTCGGGGGGCAAATGCCCACTTAGTTGCGCGCCTGGTACCAGTGGAAAGTAAAACTTGCAAAGGGTTTGGAAGATCCATGCAATTTACTTCAAGTTAGTCACAGATACAAGAAATCTTTACAATTAAGCGCCTAGTTTTAGATTTGGTGTAACCAGATCAGAGACATCGGTGTGTGGACATGGGCAAGCGCGGACACAGGGTGGGAGGCAGGGGATGCATCCCCCCACCAGACCTAAAGAGGTGTTGACATGACATTTGATTTCATTTAAAATCATCGCCAAAATACTTTTGTACTGCACATTACTCGCTAAAGATGCTAAAATTTAACTTTGCTAACAATTAGCCAAAAACGCTTCTTCGTTTCATTAGATGAGCTGGCCTTGTTTATGGAACCTGACATAAAATTGTCAATGATATCATGGGCGTCCACAGGCATGGGAGGCAAAACGGGCATTTGTCCCCCGTCTGGAAATTGGGATTAAGAACCAATATTTTCTAATTCCGATTAATTGATTTGATTCTTGCAATGACAGTTTTTTGCCGGAATGAAACTCACACCGCACAAGAGTCAGGTTCACAGTTGTAGTGTTATGCAGTGATGAGCTTGCAGTTCACTCGTGTCCCCTCCTTTGCCTGCAGAGGTGGGTTGCGAAAGTCGCGAGCGGATTGTTCTATTGTTGGTCTTTATTGCGTAAAAATATCATGGCAACAAATCTGCAAAGGTTCACTTTATATTACTGTGGCAGGCGTTTTGTTGCATGAGACTGTTGAACGCAGACATCTTGGCAGGTAATGCACAGCCAGACAGTGACATGCTGATTGCGGTAGCCACGTATATTTCTACTTTGTGAAAAGAAGCACGAGTGGGTCCATAGCAATGCTTCAACAAGTTTAAAAATTCCATTATTAGTGGGAGTATGACCAATGTGCATGAGTGTCAAACTACACTCATGCAAACTTCTTTTCATGCAGTATAAAATTACTTGACTTGATACAGTAGAATACATCTATGCAGGCTTGTGGGAATACGTCATAATCGTTAAGGCTTAGTTCTGACATCTGAGTGAATACTGAGTGCAAAGCTATATTTGCTGTGGCGAGTTTTCATAATTCATTCGGTCAATTTTGCAAAACCTGCGTGGTGTTCTAATTGTAGTAAGTTTGTCCGTAGTCGTGTCCACATACAGGTCTACTTAATTGTTCGGCTTGTGTAGCAAGGTTTTATTGATCGCTTTGGATGAGATCCCAGACATTTGCAGCTCTTGTTTCTAAGTCAGAGTTTCTCAAACGGGGCCCTCGTCCCTCTTGGGGGCCACGGAAGTGTTCTCTGGGGACCACGTGCAGAGGCTGAGCAGACGCCAAACCTAGGTATTTTTATTGATGAGCAGGGGCCACAAGTGTTGAGAGTCTTTTGAATAGGGCTATGGCTCATGAAAGTTTGAGAACCACTGTTATAACGGATGCTGACAAGTCTTGCTAGCTGATCCCGCAATCAGGGGGAGAGCAACCGGAAAATCCCCCCCTCCGAACGTTTAAAAAACATGTTCAGTTGTTAGTTCAGTTGAATATATCAGCTAGGTGCGTCCCTGCTTGCTAAATAAAATAAAGTCATGGTTTGTGTTTTCGTGAAAACCATGGCAATCCAATGCTTCTTTCTTTCCAGATCATTGCAATGCTTACTTGAAAAGAAATGCCCTGCGTTGAAAATCTGCAGATTGCGCACTATGTAAATTGTCGTAATATTATTATACCTGGCTATTGCTGCCAACGAAACGTTTTTGTGATTGTTACCGTAACATGGGGCATTTTCTTTGTAGTGCAGAAAGGATAAAGCGATTTCTGAACCTCCATTTGTATTGCACCGTCAGCAATGTTCCCTATAAGGTGCGCAAGTGCTCAGGACCACCAGAACTGTTGCGCAATGAAATCTCATTCTCGCGCACTTGCAACATTACAAAGCAATGGAAACTCCACCGAAAACAAGGAGCTATTTGAATGAAATGTGTATTTTGTTCGTATTTTGATAAGATTGTATATTTAATACGTAATTCACAAAGTTTGTAATTCATTGAAAGCTCCACTTACTCAGCCCTGAAATAATCATGCTCACTAAAACAAATGTTTGTTAAGTGTAAAATTATCTTTGAGGAACACTGATCGTCAGCAATTTAAAAATGATAAACAAAATGTCGACCTTCCCTCTGGAAGAATTTCTGCGGACGCCCATTAATGATCGCGCTTTTTCGCTTTCGTTTTTTCGTGCTTTCACTCATTACGAATTGTTTGTTTCTTTCCGTTCTCTTAATTTCGCTTGCTAAATAAACAAAATCAACCCGCTTCTTGTTATTATTTTATCAAAATTACCTGCAATAACAAATGGTATGCACAGATTACTATGGGTGTTGCAGACTATTCCAAACGACAATTAAAAACTATAAGGTTCCCCATTTCAAGAGCACCGATCTAAACCGCATCCAAGTGACTATACGCTCTCTTGCTGCAACATGCAAGTTAAACAGCGCTACTGCACTATGCTGGCTACTACCACCGGTAATTGTGATGTAACAAACGTAACCTACAATGAGAATAAGTATTATGTCGTCACGTGAACTGTCTATCTGGAGTCCTCGATGTACCTGCGCCGACACCAGTGGCTACGTCAGATCGCTGTTATGTGCCACATTTGCTTGTTGGTTCCGTAGCGGTGCAACTTGTGACTGTTCCTGTTTGAAATGCACCTGATCAAAGCTTAAAAGTTGCACTGCAACTAAGAGAATCTATATGTACTACACCCTACATGTTGTGTAGGGCTAGCAGCGCTATCCTCCAATAAAAACATCAGGGTTTTTGAAGGTGTTTTAGGGACCCGATTCGGGTCCCTAGAATTAAAAATCGGGTCCCTAGAATCAGAAAAATCGGGTCCCTACAGGTCCATACTGGGTACCTAACATTTTCCTTAAAAAAAACTGAAATCATAGTTGCTTCTTCTGAACAACACTGCGGTTTTGTTAGCGTTTCTATTACGTAAAGCTCTTTTCATATTTTTAGATGCGATTTTTTCCATTTAAATTTACTTTAACAAAGTCATTCAGATATGAGATTGCTATTGAGTACTTGCGCAAGCTTGTACTTCTCCATAGACCCCTTCTGTCCCCTTCCGCCGCCCATGGTTGTGTATAGTGAAAATCTTGGAGAATTCATATCATGGTTAACATTTACCTGAGGTTTGAGCTCCGTGTGGAAGTTGTTGCTAATGTAATACAAACTTGTGCCTAAGCGCTTGTAAACATTAACCGAAAATAAAAAAAAGAATCACGCTTTTTGCAGCTGTTTCTGACGCATCAGCTTGCTGAATCTATCCTAATGGTGATGTAAACCTCATTACAAGACCATCGCAAAAATTCCTCTCTGATAACTCTGGCATGCTACAAATGTTGTATAACTTACCCTTGTCTACAGCCAGTGGTGTGTTTAAGGGGAGGCAAGCGAGGCACTTGCCTCGGGCCCCCCCTTTTTGGGGCCCCCCACTTGAGGTGTTCCACGCGTAAATTTTCCTTATTTTTGGTGAAAACTGTATTATCCACTCATATAATGTACTACAAAGCAGATCGCAAGTAAGTGCTCTACTTTCAAAGGGGCCCCCTACAGAAACTGTAATGTATAGGTACTTTGCTTTCAAAGGGGCCCCAAACAGCAACTGCAATATGGAGGTATTCTGCTTTCAAAGGACCCCCAACAGCCACTGAAATGTGGATGCACTTTGCTTTTAAACTTCATTGAAGGGGCCCCTTAAAGAAACTATAATGTGAAAGTACTCTGCTTTCAAATGGGTTCCAAAAGCAACTGTAATTTGTAAGCACCTTGATTTCACAGGGGCCCCAACAGCAATTGTAATGTGTAAGTACCTTGCTTTCAAAGGTCCCCCAACAGCAACCACAATGCAAAATTCCTTGCTTTCAAAGGGGCCCCAAAAGCAATTGCAAAGTGTCAGTAAAGCAAAGGGCCACCAATAGCAGCTGTAATGTGCAAGTACTATGCTTTCAAAGGGGCCCCAAAGAGCAACTGTAATGTGTAAGTTGCTTTCATGGGAGCCAATAACAGCAACTGTAATGTTAAATTTCTTGATTTCAAAGAGACCCCCAATAGTAATTGTAATGTGTAAGTACCTTGCTTTCAAAGGGACTCCCAACAGCATTTGTAATGTGTGAGTACCTTGCTTTCAAAGAAACCACTAACAGCAACTCTAATGTGTAAGTACTATACTTTCAAAGGGGCCCCACCACCATCTACAATGAGAAATAAAGAAAACCTTCAAATCAACTTCTATACCTAAAAAATTGTGGGTTAAAATTTCTTGCAAAAAGTTCTGAAAAGACCTTATCAAATAAGAGCAAATATTTATACCAAATAACAACTTTTATACCAAATGATAATTTTTTGTACCAAAAGATGATTTTTAAAGATAAAAGTATTTGGTATATTGATACTTTTATGAAAATGCCACAGTTGAACAGAACGTATCCAAGTGGATCAGAAAAAAGAGGGAAAAAGAAAGGAAGGGTAAAGGCTGATGAAAAATGGAAATGTCTCCTGGACAGATTTGTTGTTATAGAGGGTACTGGTGAGCTTGCAGAGGAGAGTGCAGCTTCAAGCATCCAAGTTGTTAATAGTAGCTATGTCTGTCTAGTGCAGTGTTTCTCAAATTGGGAGAAATCGCCCCCTTGGGGGCGATTTTGATGGGCAAGGGGACGAAAAAAAACAAAGGGGGCGATAGGGGGGCGAAACAACACAAAGAGGGCGAAAATGCTCAACCACTAAGCGACCATTGAGTCAACTTCAGTAGTGTTGAGTTCGCGTTGCATCCTCAACATGAAACGTCTTGTGACCCTGAAATACAAACAAAGGAAGACCTCAAACGCAAGTTCAGAAAACAACTTGGAGGATTGTTAATAATATAATTCAACAGCAAAGACAAAGAAGAAGCATTCTAATGTCAATGTAAAAGTCGCATCTTCTAAATGGATTGACTAGTAGGAGAATGAAGTGGGAACAACGTAACAACCAATGGCACTTGTTTTACAACGATATTGTATTGTGTATTTATTTGAACTACTGTATATTTATACTCCACATGTATTGTACGTCACACCCAGGAAGAGAGTAACCCATCACATTACAGAAACTATTTTTAACAATATCCCATATGAAATTATCCAAAATATTCCCGATTTAAACGAATAACAAGGATGCGCACTGATGCATAACTCTTATTTCGGATTTAACGTGATCACGCGTCGAACGCGTGACCACTAGAGTGGCCAATGCACCGCGTGATACGCAGTCACGTGACCTATGTATGATACATTGTGTTGACTTCAGAAGCGGAATTGTTACACTTGACGCAGTGGCGGGCACACCAGGCCAGCAGGTAAACTCGACCGTGGGAATACCAAGCGGGTTTAGTCTGATTGGGTATATCAAATGACCATATTACCCACTAGAGATTCATAATTTAGTGGCTATGATGTTGTGGACAATTAGGGTTGTTCTCTTCTCTATGAAAGAACAGAATTCGCATTAACCCCTGTCACCTGTAACAATTATGCTTGTGTATGTTGATGCACATTATAAACCCCTGTTGTGATGATTATCGCAGTACTTACAGTTACCAGAATAAAACCATGAGTGAATACAATTCTATTGTGATAAACTGAGTAGGTCGAGCGAAACGGGCGGGTCTAAGTTTCTTAATTATTAACTTGGGCGTGCCTTGGGCATTCCGGCTAAATTTGCCAGTGCTCTTGCGGAGTTGCCCTAAACGTGTGCTGTTCTTCTTCTTTAGAAGGGAACTGCCACAGTAGCCTACTACTATGAATGGTTAGTTTCTTGCAAATTTTAATTTACTATAGGCCTAATCGATGGAGGTTGTTGCTAAAGCAATTTATCTGTTGAATTTTTACTCTGGATCGTCTATGTGCCCGGATACAGTGTGGATTATTTCAGTGCTGTGGAACTGCTGCAAAAATGACATAGCTCCGGCTCCGGAGTTTTTCTTTTTATGAACATGGCTCCGGCTCCAGCTCCGGTGTTCTTGGTTTTCATGAGTGTGTCCCCGGCTCCGGAGCTCTCTTTTTTCATGGCTCTGGCTCCAGTTCCGGCTTCTGTTCGTTTTTACACATAATATTTTGATTGTCTAGGTGTGCCTCAAGTTGAATGGAAAATGAATTAAATCAAGTACACAAAACTAATAGAATATACCAAATATAATTGATTAATTTAATATGGTAGTTTTTTACAAGCAGCGCTGTTACCAGAGATGTAGTCGAGACCGTAACCTTCACGACCCAGACCCAGTGGCGTAGCCAGCCCAAAAATTTTGGGGGCCAAAATGTTTGATTTTAGGCGATTAACCCTATTTTGTTTATAAAAACGCCTCTCAAAGCTCAAAATGACTATATTTTCTACAAATTTGGGGCGCCATGGCCCCTTTGGCCCCCCTGACTACGCCTATGCCCAGACCAGACCTGCTTAAAACTTTGAAACCGAGACCGAGACTTCATCAAAAATCCCGAGATTCGGGACTTGAAGTTCGAGACCGAGACTCGAGACTTTTGTGCATTTTGCCAAATTTATTAAAAAATTTGTCGTCATCACTTCTAAGTTGAACTTTTTTCAAATTTCTCGAAATCTCGGGATTTTTGGCATTTCTCCGACCTGTTTTGATGGTTTCTTTCCTGCAAATACAACAAACATAAAATCGTTGAATTATAGAAATTTTGCTATATCGTTTCTTTGCAATATTCAAAGTCTCGAGACCTGTAGCCTCCGAGACCAGACGTGAAACTTTCGCGACCGAGACTCCCAAAAATGGGTCTCGAAACGAGTCTCGTGACCGAGACGAAGTCTCGAAACTCCATCACTGGCTGTTACAATGAGGAAATCAGTGAAAAACCAACAATCACAGGTTCAGACGAGTTACTAGCAGAAACGTAACTCAAGATAATGGTAATATAAAAAATTTCTGGAAAGGCAGTCACTGATTTTGCCGTCAATGCCTGACGATCTTTTGTTATTTCTTACAACCAGAATCAAGAAAATGGCTGTTTGAAAAACAACATTTGCGTCCAAGCGTTTTAACACAGACCAGTGCTAACTGACCAAAATGTTTTGCACTCGTTGCATGCTTTGCCTGTTGCCGCCTTGACGATTCCAGCTAACAGCGCTACCAGGGCAAACCATGCAAAGAGCGGAAAACACATTGTCGGCTCTCATTTGCTCTTGCAAACTCGCAAATATTTGCATTAACACAAATATGAAGATGCGTTTAAAAGCCCTTTGTTCAAAGAAATAGTATGACTTCTGGCAAGAAATTCACATTTGACTTTTCAAAAAAAGCTGAACTGATTTCTTATCTTTTGCACTCACAATAAGCAGTGATGAATCGCAAAGTAAGCCACAATTTCACACACAAAGCTTAGGAGAAAATAAGACTGATGTTACCGTGCTGAAAACAGATTTTTTTCCACAGACGAAAACTTCAAGAAAAGGTCCATATTTGTTTACCTTGAATTTTATGCACTCCTGATAATGTACGGCTACGCAAAGCAATGGTAGTTCGCTACCAATTATTTATAACTTTCGTGTTATGCTACTGCTTGTAAACCTTTTGTTTTCTAGTGAACTTTGCCAGTAATCTAGTCAACCTGCTTAGTAAGCCTGAGGGTTTCTAATAAAAATTTATTCTTTGCAATGGCGTGCCTTGCATTTCACGCTTAAATGTGCAATGGTATCATATCTTAATCAAAGTCCCTGCTAACAGCATGACTACACAACTACAAAAGCTATGGATATTTTATTATATGCCTACTCGTTTTAGCTCAGTTTTTTTTTAGATCACTACACTAAAACACTGCAAACAATTTGTAGAGCTTGCTAGATGCGAAAGGGTTATGACAACCCAGGAAGAGTTTCATTTTAGCTGGATTTATACTTTCTCTGCCACGCCCAGATCCTTGCGGGTCTGAGCAACCCATCCACCGAGAGAGACCAGTTGCGACCCAGCACCCCCTGCGCAACTGTGTTGATCATCTAGCAGCTCCTTTCCACATATATGCACCACCACGAGTGGAAACTGGACAGTAGCAAAACTAATTTAACTGCAGAGGGGCATCGACTCGACAACCTTCCGGTTCCTTCAATGCCCTGGCGTCCTTGCACTAATTTGTGTTTTTCTAGCTGAATATTAATTATCGCCAAATAAAATCAACTCAACTCAACACTACTACAGACCTGGTTTGATCATTCTGACTAGAAAAGTAGAAAGTAAGGTGATGTAATAGTTAATGTTTTTCTTATTTCTACAACAATGTTTCTCAAACACTGAAGAGAGCGAAATCCAGACCTACGATTTGGTTGTGAGAGAGCCGCACAACAAATTTTACCACAAGTCAATTGACACGTTTTGTGTTATTGCACAAACGAATTATGTTACGGAAACTATAAGAGGTGTTACTGAAAGACATTGCCTATCGAAAGGAATTCTTTCCAGCAAAGAATCAGACACTAAACTTTTGAAGTAGGCATCATCAGCTCTTTCGCTTACGAAGTAGGCATCATCAGCTCGTATTCAAATAGAATCTGTTACAGAAAGATTGCTAAAAGTCGCACAAAGAATGCTAGGGAGCTGCATGCAGCTCTTAGAACACTGCTTGAGAACCATTTTTCAGCAAGTAACACCGCGCCTGCCAGCTACGATGTCACAGCCTTAGCGAACCAAAAAAACATCAAAAGCTTGCAGGTCCATTGTTGCAGTCTGGGTTTTTTAACTCATAACAATCGCGTTTGGTGTGCTATAAACAGCACACGTAAGTCTATTTGGCAAAGCTGTTAGTATCTAGGAAAGGACCCGGAGCCGGAGCTACCTTTCAAATGGCCATAGCTCCAGCTCCGGTCCAAAATTTTAAACTGAGCTCCGGCTCCTGATTTTTAATTTGAGGTCCGGCTCCAGGCAAAATGCCCGGCTTCGGCTCCGTAGCCCTGGAATATTTCCACAAGATTTCTGAACGTAATTTGAGCGTTGTAATACAGTTGCTTAGTTCAGCTTCTTAATGGCTTGGTTCAGCTGTTTAATACTTTCTTTAAATAAAATTCTGTACATTGCTACCTTGTGTTAGTTTTATCAGCTTGGGGGCAAAAACGACGTGTCGAGAGTGAAAAGGGGGCGATGGAATAAAAAAGTTTGAGAAACACTGATCTGGTGCATAACAGATGTGCCATACACAAAAACTCAAGTTCTGCAAAAAGGGAGTTGATGAATACATGCTTTAGAACATTCATATTTTTATCCAAGGATAAGGATTTCATTTTTATGTCTCTGAGTTGAAAAGGATAGCAAATTTATCATTTCTTGTGATGTTGTACCTTAGTAAACATTTCCATCAGAAAATAGGACAACATGCAATTGTTATAGCAGGGACTGTAGTGGCGCAAGCCACTACATGCGCAGAGGCAATCAAAGGCATAATATCCCCGATGGTGTGAAAATCACCGGAAGCTTCCTTTGGCCGAACAGCTAGGGTCGAAGCAAACCTACTCGCTGAAATATAAATGTTTGCGATAAGGTATAGGATGAATTATTTCCCACTTTTGCACATTTTTCAAACAACTGGTGTCAATGCAAGATGAGGAAAGCCTTGAATCATCCAGCCTCAAAACTTTCCAAAACAAGTCTCAGATTGGATGCTTTTGTATGCTATGTTCTTGTAGTTAAAAGGATGAAATTTGAAACAAATTTAGTGTTTTAAATCTTCTTGATTGTTGTTTATTGTTTCATGGATTCGCATAAAGAAATGAATGTGAACAAATTAAGGATACTAACTACCAAGCATTTTTTCAAAGGGATAAACTTGTAGTTTATTGATGGTGAATGCAGAGAGATGGGGCGCGAAAACAAAGAATTGGAGACGATGCCAAGTTGCTATTGCCTAACTTTTATATGTTGCCAGCCTTGTCTTCTTCCCAACTTTCAGTGTTTTCAAGGTTGTGTTTCATGAACACCCTTTTGTATTTTCTCCTTCTGTTATGCCAGTCATGTCGCAGTCTTAGGAACGTATCCTGGGGCGGCCGTATCTTAGGCTTGATTAAGTGTGCTTATCACGATCGGCTGAGTATGATGACGTCATCAGAGGGCCCCCTTTTTAGCCTTGGCTCAGGCCCCCCAACCCTAATCCCACCACTGTCTACAGTATCATCCACAACCTTAAACGATCATCGCAGATTTTTATTTTTGTACAGTTTTAAGACTAAATGCATTAACATATAGCACTGATATACGTTTTACATGCCTTGAATCTCAAACTTTGGCTAAGAAGCAATCCAGTTTCAAAGTCTTTTATGTTACGCAGTGAGGCCAAAGACACTGTTTAGCAACAATTGCATTCATTCTAGACATTTATTTGTTATGATTAAACATGTACTGTGACGGTTCAACCGCAATCACGTGGAGCCCTAACCTTTTCACCAATGATTTCCCATTATCTTGTCGGCGAGCAAAACCCACTTTTGTCAAGTAATGAAATCTGTAGGTTACGTAGTTTCAAAGTGTTACAACTTTCATCTGATTTTGATTGCCACCCTATCCTTTAGTAAATTTGAAATATTCAACTGCAACGGGAAGATTCAGCAGCAAAATCTAACGTAGAAAGATACCTTTTATTTTGTAAATACTGAGGGCATTGACACTTCCATTACTGGCAGATAGCTTCAAAATCTGTTTTATCAATAAAGCGCATGTGATTAAAATGAAGAAAATTGAATTTTTACCAGTCGATTGGATTTCGTTAGTTAATTTGAAGGCCCAATTTCAAACGTATGTTATATTCAGTTGTCTGTAACATAGCAATGCTATGTTAATGTAATAAACCCTATAATGACAATATCAATGCCGTGTTAACGTCAAACAATTAATGTTCTATCGATATAGTTGTTGCAGTAGCCTATGTCTGAGCCCACGCAACCGGGGCAGCAAACACAGCTCACAACAAGTGTTGCACGGCACACTAAAAAGTCCTGAACAGCCCACAATTGGGCCTCGGCCCACCCCTGGGTACAGCATTATTCGTTAAAGAACTGGATTTCTCATTGGTGTAAAGCTTCATGTTTTCATTGGACAACTCTGATGCAAGATACACTGGATGTTACAGGCGCGAGCTATGAATACGATTTTATATGATTGTATACCGGTTATTCTATACTTGTAGGGATACAGCACAGGTCTACAACAGTGGTGTGACTGACGGGGATACAAAGGTGCGAACCTCCCCCCTAACAAGCTAAATAAAAAAATTGAGCCTCTTGTTTTGTTTGTATTCGGTATGCAGTATTTTCTTTGGTTTTCAGTAAGTTGTTGTTTTACGCGTGTTTCGGAAGTTTTTGGTCTGTTTTTTTTGGTGACGGCAATCGGCGGCAGGCCGAAGCCCGAAATGTGCTTCTTGCCGGGGCGGTTGAGGTGAACGCTCTTGCCCAAGGAGCGCTACGGCAATTCACTCAGTGGCTGCGGATCGAACAGCCAACCTTCCAATTGGGAGGCGGACACTTAAACCGCTATGCTATTTTTCTGTTGTTTTTGGGTGATTTCGGGTTTTAGTATGATATACAGAAATCCACATCAGGATACACTTTATTTACAAGCTTTTTTCAGAATGTTGGCGAGGGGGCCCCTACGATGACAAGTGGGCCTCTTTCAGCTGTACGTGTCCCAACCTATGGCCAAAACTTCTAGCTGCGCTACTGTTCTACAACTTAATTTTCCTGAATAATTTTTTACCAGGCTATGCTAAAAATGCTTACAATCAACTTGGATTCAGTAACGTTACCTGAACAACAGCCAACTTACCAAGGCAAATGCTGACAACGAAGCTATTCACAATGCATTTGGCAATGATTGGATTTTGGAAGTTATGGGTCGTGTGGAGATCAATTTTTTTGACGTGTTAGATAAGTATGAACATTGAAAGATGAAATGTGTGAAATCAGTTCTTGGTGGGTTCAGTTCTGGTGTCTCTATATGCCGTAACAAAGGTACTCAGTCAGATTTGGGGAAATTTGAGTTTCGGCTCCACAGTCCTGTTTCCAACTACTGCGAACCGTGCCCCTGGCTTTTATCTGCATGTATTTTAAAGCATGTTGCAAATTGGTAAGGTGAGTCGTATGCCGTTTCCACCGGGCTTATTCATGTCAAGACGATTGCGGTATTTATTGCTCATGTGCAGTACTTGATTTGAACTTGCTCAGCGACATATTTCGTCGGAAACGTCAGTAGGAAGGTTAGCTCTTTCCCCAAAACTTCTGGAAAACGTTCACTGCGCTTGATCTAAACGTCTGACCATCCGTGATAATAAAATATGGCAGGGGCTTGATCGTCACTATGGAAATCGATTAAAAGTTCTTGGAGGTGGAATCGCATCTGCTTATGTTAGCTAACTGGCAGAACACTTCACCAGTCATTTTCTACGCAATCCAACTTTTGGCATTATCTCCACGACAGAAAGACTTTTTAGCAAACTTCAAACTACAGGTGGCGGAAACGACATTTTGGAATTTTTAGTTTAGCCCAGATGGGGGTGGTTGGACTAACTTGCTAGTATAAGCAGGGATGTAGTGCTAACAAAAAGTTGTGGGAACGCATCCAAAAATTGGCAAATTTAAAACAGCTTAAAACTCATTTTAAAGAAAAACGTGAAAAAGGTGTGGGATCGCCGTTTCCACGCGTTCCCGCCCCACTACACCCCTAAGTATAAATTATCCTTTTCCTAGCCTACTGTAGTGACATACTGTGTCATTAGTCAGGTGAACACAGTCCAGCTATATCTACCAGCACAGTAAAACCCTCGAACTGACTGAAAAACATGATAAGCACATTTTACAACTTAAGGCTTGCTGTAATTAATTTTGCTAATCATTAATAATTGATAGGTAAATCGTCTTATAACCATCATTTTTCACGTTTTTTTTTAATAGAAGACGCTTGGTTCCACTGTGTTACTCAAGTAACGAATCAAAGTTCATAAAAGACACGATAATGGTCTATGACTGTTATGCCTACGAAACAATATTTTGGCAATGCTCTACCGAAAGCTATATGAAGTCTTGTTTCAAGGCAACTTTGCTAATAATAACACATACAGTTGTGGAGGCATATGACAGTTCACGGCGAAAACTAATTCAATGCTAAGCTTAATCACAATTTTTGATTAATATTCTTAATCACAGCGAAAGTCGATGTGATGATTCAGTGGTAGCAATGTTATGATTGTTGGACCGCTTTTAGTATCTTCAAAGAAACTGACGTTTTTCGTCTTTGTGAAATGGAGTTCGGTCGATTGGGTATTTTCCGATAGCTCTATCAATGTCGGTTGTATTCAACCAACACAAATGTAATAAAACGAATCAGTGCATACTACGGTATACGAGAAAAGTCCAAAATTCCGCGCGTGTTGACATGCCTAGAGATTTGCAAATGTTATTGATGTCGCTTTTGTGACGCTGCTCTTGCAACTACTGGGTCAACTATGTCCAACCCGCGGCCCAGTCAATGGTTTGATGCGGTCCATTAGGTTTTTGTTGTAGTAAACGTATCCTCCATACTGACAACCTGTCGTTATTCCGATAATCTTGAATTTCACATTTTTGATTTTATTTGAATAAGGGCATAGTGTAGGCAGTAACTTAAGTAATACTGTATTAAATAATTTGCAACTCACTGCTAATTTTGCTGGTCTACTGATATTGGATAATCAACCTCATGAAGAAAACAAACATAATGAACGAGGCTGCATGGACTAAATCATCTTCAAAAGAAGGAATCTTTACTCAACTCTGCCAAAACCTCAGACACATAAAAGGAGAAATGGTCATGCTAACTAATATCCAGAATGAAAGACAGGACAAGCTAACGAATATCACACAAAACCTAGAAAACAAACTACATGGAATACAAAAAAAGATGGTTGAACATAAAAATAAGTTGAATCAGCTTGGAGAAGAAAAAGTACGGCCATGCAATTAAATGGTTCAGAAAACAAATCTGATTGATATTCAATTTGACAGACAAGAACAGTACATAAGAAGAGAAAATATTCTTGTTTACGGAGTAGAAGAAAGATGAAGACAAAGATGATGGGGAAAAAATCTTGTTCAAAATAGCAAATGAGCTTGAAATCGATCTCCAAAATAATGATATACAGAAAGTGCATCGGCTAGGACAAAAAAGAAGAAACAAAGAGAAACCACGCCCAATCATTGTAAGATTTGTCTCACACAAAAAACAAAACGAGTTTCTTTCCAACAAAAGGGATCTCAAAAATTTTGAAGGCAGACAGCACGTCTTCGTAAGTGAGGATCTCACACCTCTACGGTACAAGCTACTGAAGTACATGCAAAAATCCTGTTGTGATAATGTTTACCTCTTGCTACACTCGAAATTGCAATATAAAATCTAAGCTCAAGACATCTGAAAAATGGGTCACCGTCACTTCACCTGATGGTCTCTTCAGACACGGATTTGATTTTGATTGTAAACAGATGGACTGTGGCAAAATACTTAACACCTAACTCTACCACAAAGATATTCCCTTTTGTGAATTCTGAAATCGAACACCCGATGTAAACGCCTACTTACACTTGAACAACAAACTGCCAGAAGCAAAATGCATACGTAAGTGTGTTAATTTTATATGATGTAATGTTTTTTCTGTTCTGAACATATGGCTGCTGGCGCAGCAGTGCAAAAATATGATTCCCACCTAAACCTAGATGAATGGACAGTCAACATTGCAATGCTCAATTGTTTCCTGACTGTGAATGCTTAACAAG
>Ga0210059_1006761_pt1 | contig 18341 bp, 11 predicted proteins | sample Ectturendosymbi2_FD_188042 | JGI IMG/M metagenome (GOLD analysis project Ga0210059, IMG submission 188042) | Ecteinascidia turbinata endosymbiont from Florida, USA - Sample 2 (SPAdes) (version 2) | ecosystem: Host-associated > Tunicates > Ascidians > Unclassified | place: Key West, Florida... | reverse complement strand
TCTTGCCTGCATTCAATATTTCCCAAATGCACGATAAGCTGTGTTGTTGTTTTTGACGGCCGGGTAACTAGAGTTGTTTATGACGACACACATTACTAGTTCCTCGGGTCCCGCGTGAAATTTAGTCGGACTGCGGTCGTGGTGTTTTCATTTCGAAACTAAGAAACAGTCGCAGAAATGGGAAGATTGATCTTTCGTGCATTTCAGTGTGAGATGGAACTGGAATATATTACTGTCAGCAGATTGTTTCTTGTCCCGGTAGCAAAGGGTTTGTGAAAGCTTTAGGAATTGGTTTCAGTTGATTTATCCGAATTGATCTTGGCTGCAGTACTGTATTGCGTTCTGCTGACTTGTTTACAGTACAGGACGTCGAAACATCTTACGTTAGTGGTTTGTGACTGCAGTTTTGAATCTACCCACACATGTCCTGCAACCTCATAGAATTTCGTGCGAGTTTTCTGTAATGATCCAGAAGCAATTCTTTCGCGTATTTCAGCTCTTGCCCCAGAGGTCAAGCATTTCTATCAGAAAAACACTTGAAAGGATTAGCAAATCATATTCATTTAGTGAAAATGATTTAAAACATGAAATAACTTTGGCAAAGAATTTGCGTAAGGAGTCGAAGCTGCGTATATCGCTCGAACACTTTTTTCATTTATAGCTACTTAAAAAGCTGTGGTTGATTGTTATTGGGAGCTGTAACTCTTCCGGTCACTTCATGCGAGAGAAATTTTTCAAAAATGAAATTAGTGAAAACAATTCCCAGAAATTCCATGACCAGTGAAAGATTGGGTAGCATTGATCTACGTTCCGTTGAAAGGTATGGGCTGAAAAATAGATTTAGATGATTTCGTTGATGAATTTGACAGACGACATGACAATCGAAGGATTAAATTACATTGAGGTGATGTAGATTTAAATTCTAACGTAGACTCTGCAAGGATCTGTATGGGAATTGTCTAAATCTGTTTAGGTGTAGAGTTAGTGCGTTCAACGCAGGGTTGAAAAGTCAGCTTTTGAGGATCATCCGAGGAAAATTCAGTGTGAATATTAAGATGAACACCTATGTTGGGAATATTCTGCAAAATAAGTTTTACGCCTGCTGTTACATCTTACTATCAGGTACACGTCCTAAACGCCGATGTACACTTATCTGCGGCGCTCCTATGCCACTTCAGGTGCCGCTGGTGCCGAAACCTCGCTGCTGTTAACTACATACTGCATTGAATAATCCTTACCTTATCCACGCTGCAGATGGGCATTACACTCGTAATAGTAGTTGCATAACATTGCTGTGTTTACTGGTTACACCACAATCACAAAATGCCCATAAGCTGCCACAAAAACGGATTAGTTCTCAGCCACTAATCCGTTGGCAGATGGCTTATTTTTATGTATTTTGTAGTAAGAATATTTAGACGGAACTAGTTGGCTATCAACAGCCTACTTGTCTCTCTATCAAGATGAAATTCTTTCATGTGAATTGTTTTCACTTTCGTGGAGCTGTTGTCGTTCACATGGGGCAGGCGCAACTGTGTAGGCTGCGGGAAATGGTGTTTCGTTTTACATGTGTAGCGCTGTGGAAGTACATGGTTAGCAGTGGCGTGCAGAGGTCTGGTGATGCCCGGGGCGACTGCTTGATTAGATGCCCCTCTGACAAATTCTAGTATTGAGCAGTGGCGTTTGGTGGTCATTGTTACTGGATATACGCTGTTTTTGACGTAACAATAAGACGTCATATTCACATTTGCAAACCAACGTTTTGGCGAAGTTTGTTGATACAACATGCATATTCAGGGACGCCGGAGCAGCAAAAGAGTGAGGACAATGGAAACTTATAAAAAACAATAAAATCGTTACAAATTATGTTTGTTTCTGTTCATCAACAATGTTGACCTCAAAAATGATAACAGAAATTATAGAAAATCATCCTAAATTTTCTGGGTGTCTGAATAGCTGCAATAAATATGTTTAAAGTCGATCTTGATAAACCATGAATTGCCTATGATACTGTTATGAAAAGGTACCTCCGCCCCCGTTGCCCCCCTTTTGAAAGGGTAGAGGAGGAAATGCCCCCATCATGCCTCCATTCTCCCGCGTCCCTGTGCATATCATTCTACACACACTCTCTTTACTCGTTGTTGTAGGCTACAGCGTGTCACTGTAATGAACATAAATTAACAGCGGTCTCCTAAGACACAGCAGTTCATGACTGAAAAAATATCCTGCAACGCGTTAAAACAGGGGAGTAGAACACACTCAGTGCTACGTCAGCCCGATTCACAGCTGCATAAATACAACGCTGCGCAAATGTCTTGTGGAATAGCAGTCGATCAGAAGGCATGCGATGGGGATGTCGGACACCCAGGGTTGACAGTTTGAAACTTGTAAACTACACAAGAATTGAGAATGCGCACAAAGTACGCATGAAAACTTTCGTTGCTTGTCATGTGGCTGTAAAATGTAAAATTACTAAACGGAAAGAATAGATACGGGCGTGTGTGAGCCGGTATGATCAATCCGCCTGAACTGGCAATTAATGACGAAACTTGAAATGAACCACATATTGCAAGCACAGGTGTGCAACTGCATAAGCACAAAAACGAAACGGGAAACTTTGTGGTGATGCATTATAAAATCAGCTAAATCATGCACGTTGAAATACAACAGTTTTGAAATTTGGCTCAGAAGATCAATTAATCGTCCATAATTGTCCTCAGGGTTGATGTAATTGGACCTAACCATAAAAAGCACCTGTTTTTTCATTTTTTTAAAGCCAACTTAAAAAAAACAACTAAACCCACCAAAAATCCCACTCTTCTTTATGTACTATGAAGTAAAATGAGCAGCACACTTGTACAGTTAACTGTAATTTTTATTTATGAAACAAAACGAACAGCAACGAAATTGAAATGACTGGCAAAAAGAGAAGACATTCGAACAGTTTGAGTAAATTCTACTGGTTATCTTCTTCAGCTCTGTAAAATCGGTATAATTTAATCAATTTTTCTGCCTTCTCTGCATCCAAAAACTTGTTTGTGTGAGAGTGGCTTTTATCTGTTTGCTGTGCTTACTTACCAAGCCTTATCACTTTGGAGTGAATTGACCACCAACACTTTGCGAAAACAAAGATGGGGTGCATTTCTTTACCCTCAAATTCGAATGCCATAATAAGTATAACAAGTTATTATTGTGTAATTCTGAAAATGGTATTATTGTATGATGCAAGAAAATTTAGAATGGGGTTTCCGTGTTGTTGTTTTTCTTTTCAAATACAAATCTGCTTTTCAAAAAACCCAAAAAACGGATATAAAAAAACAAAAAACCCAAGTAGGTTGGGTTTTATTAAAAAACGGGGTTTTCTCAACCCTGATTACCTTTCAATCTTTTTGTGATTTTTCCTTGATCGCACGATCTGGAACAAGTCACGTCACTATCAGTTTGATTGGGTAGAGTATAGGTCCCTGGTATTGAAGAAGTTGAGAATTACTGACATTTGAATACGTAAAAGGTGTTGACAACATAACACGTTTCGAAAAATTAAATCCATGCGGAGCATGTGTCAGTAGCCTTATCTATAGGAAAAATCATCAGGTTAGAGCATTTAAATTGTTTAATTTCACTCTTTGGATGCCCCCCTGCCTTGGATGCCCGGGACCGGCGCCCCGTTCGCCCCCCCCCCTCTGCACACCACTGATGGTTAGCACAGAATATTCGACATAGCCAGTGCCGGATTAAGGCTGCGCGGGGCCCGTAGCATATTAAAAGCGCGGGCCCCCAAGTTAAAAATACACTTTCAAAGTTAACAAACGTTAAATCATAAATTTTGTGGGCATCCATCTGAGCAGGCCCGTAACCAGCTTGGGACACCAGGAGGGGCGAAGAGTTTACCGAGAGGGGCCCAAATGTGTTGAACTATGTCCAATATTTTTAAATTGTATCCAACAAATTTTTCCACGGGGGCCGAAAAATGTTCTAAGGGGGGTTTGCCCCCCTGCTCCTCCTGGTTACGGGCCTGCATCTGTGTACCATTAGGCATATTGAATTCTGAAAATCTTGGTCCCAAATAGCAAATGATGGACATTATGGGCATCTCGTTTTTATCAAAGACGAATATACTGTAGGCCTACGTATCTTTTTACCAAGAAGGAATACATTGCTGTACATTTCATAAGTACAGTACAGAGACAGTAATTAATGCTTCCAGACTCACCAAATTTTGATCATTGCTATATCTACAGACAGTGTAGTCTCAGTGTGTGTCGAAGTTGATTTTCAAAGACAACGAACTCACTGCTTAAGATGGTATTTTCAAGATTTTGCCAAAGCGAATTTGTTTATGATACTGGTAATTTCTATTTCACATAGAAGTTCATGCTTTATACTCTTTAGAATCAGACCGTTCAGCTTGTTTTGTCTAACGGTGCACCTTTGTTCATTCTACCATCTTAATTTTAGAAAATGGCCGTTCTCCACTATGGTTGGTCATTATGAGAGATAAATAAGTGTACAAAGCATTGGCCACATTTGCAAAAGATATATAATCGGGGGCGGATATCAGGGGAGGCGAACGAGGCGGTCGCCCCGCACATCCTTTTTTAGAGATGCCGTGAGGGCCCCCTACTGAGAGTTTCGCACTTAGTTTTTGTATTATTTTGTCAAATAGTTTATTAATCACCCTTGAACCACGTTTAATAAGCTCTGAAGCAAGTCATATGTTTGTCAAAATAAATCAAAATTTTTGTGCAAATATGCCGAAAGGGCCCGTCAACAATTTGAATGTGTAGACAAAGAACAATTTAAAACCAAATGACTTCAAACAATTTACAATGTAAAATGTACTTTCACGCAGAAGCAAATTCCCAGACAAACTGAAAAATTTACCTTGGTTTCAACGAATAAAGTTTCTGTATGGCTTGTGTAAATATAGGGACCCCGTTTTGAGAGTTTTCCTCGGGCATCTTAATTCTAACGTCCACCCTTCTAACGTATATTGAAGAACAAATTTCACACAAAGGACCGCGAGGCACCCAAAAGCGCGGGGCCCGTAGCAATTGATATATTTGCTACTATTGTTAATCCGGCACTGGACATAGCGGTACACGTGTGTGATTGCATCTACAGTGGCGTTCAGGTCCCTCTAAGTTAAGTGAATAAAAACGCTAGTTCATATTTAACGATATTCGTAAGCTGATATTTGGGTGTGATAAGATAAATCATAGCAACCTACTCGTCAAAACAACTAAAAATCACCATGCAAGAAAAACATTTATGTTGGCCCCCTACTCTTTCCTTGGTCTCGCAGTGGCCCTCCCCACTTTTTAAGTTCTAGAATCGCCACTGATAATTACCGAGAGTAAACGAAACTGAGCTAAATGCATTTAGCTCAGTTTCGTTTACACTCGGTTTCCAAGCTCACCTCTTTGTCCTTTCGCACGTAGTTCATTTAACACAGGGAGTTTTACTTGTAATGACATGCTTGTGTATCTCTTTGTGATGTTATTAGCGTCGTGAACGCCACTGAAATTACTTTGAAAGAAGATTAAAACTAAGGAATAGGCTGGCTGGCCAATTCAAATATCAAATGTAAATTTTAAAAGGAATGTTTCTTTGAAAACTTTTTGTGTATTAATAGCACAACAGGAAATTTCTCATATCAATTAGGTTTGTAGTTGCATGCAAGCTTAAAGATTCTCAGATAGTTGGCTCCATCTGATCTATGACCTTTACTGAAAAATTTTGTCTTGAGCGAATCTTGTAAATCATGCATCTTCTTTCCCTTTTTCTGACTAGTTGCAGTTCTACTGGACAGTTTTGCATTTTTAAACAGTCATTAGCTAAACGTATTTCTCAATTAGATTATTTAAGTTTTTTTCTGTTGTTTACGTAGGGGAGCCAACGTTGACCCCTTCTACTTCAACTGCAGTCCCCACCACTGCAACTTCATACAAAAATGTGGTTTCATCGTCAGCTAAACCTGCTGAAAGCGGTTTTAACTGCACATTTGAAGAAGGATGGTAAGTGATAACGTTTTCAAATTGCAAACGTTGGGCAAAATCGGACAGCCTATTCCAATAGGAGAGATAAAAAAGTTGGTGAAACTTGCAATGTAATTCTTAATAAATATTGTCTACACACAGGTGTACTGGGTGGAATCAAACGAAAGCAGACAAACTTGATTGGCTGGTTGGTCAAGGTTCAACGAAGACTAAAGGAACGGGGCCTGAAATTGACCGTACTTTGGGCACTACTGGTAATTGTGCATTTACTGTAGCCTATTTCCAAGCTCGCCTCTTGTTCTTGCCAGCTACAATTATGCTCTGACCTCGGAGATTCTTACCTGAACTATGCTTACAGCATTTACAGTAACTTTTCTATATTTTGCAGATGGTCATTATGCTTACATGGAAGCTACTGGAGCTAAATTAGGAAATAAAGCAATTTTTCGTACACCATATGTATCGATGAACTCCCACTCGCGGTATTGTTTTAGATTCTGGTGAGTGCATTATTTCAGGGACCCCGACTACAAGCTTGTTTGTGTAACTATAGTCAAATGATTCTCTTTCATGACACTCAATGTGATGGTAGTTATTTTACAACCAAATGTCAAAGATGTGTCAAAGTACAGTAATGGTGATATTCTTAGAATGCTTATTTAACTTTCAACGGCTATTACAGAGGAATGCTTTTTGACTCGGAAAGCATTCGCGTTTGTTCATCAGAAGTATAAGGAAATAAACAACCCACCGAAATGAACAATGTCACGAAATTTGTTTCAAGAGTGCACGAAACTGACGTCACAAGGCTTTCGAATCGCCATATCTTGACTACTGGTGCTTCCAAGATGTGCAAATTTGCAAATGCGCAGTACCACCAGACAATTTGCGCAGTGAAATCTCATTCTCGCGCATTTGCAACATTTCAAATTTCATATCCTATATATGTCGAATAGATTCCAGTGGTGCCCAACCAGTTAGAGACCAAGAGCCACGTTTCTTACTGTGCTTCCTCAAAGAGCCACATGATGCATATGGGCACACATGTCTTCATCACTCACGCACATACCTTTGCTCAGCTAGATTTATTGTAAATATCACGCACCAACATGACAATGTGAGAAATTTACAAACCATTTATTGTTATGCATGTTACTCAGTGGGACTTTTGGCATCCTTGTCTTGAATAATTGTCTTTAAATCTGGCTTGTAGCCTATTCCGTTGTTGCCAATCGAAGCAATTCTTTCACGTGGATGTCGGTTGTGGGAGTCGGAAGGGGTGGCAGAGAGCCTTGACCTCTCTGGATTTTGAAAATGGACATTTTCCTATTAAATTTTCAGCAATAAGGTTTGATTTTAGTTTCGAATGGTTAAAATGAAATTTCACTGCTTTTGGCCCCCCTGGATAAATACTTTTGACTACCTCCACTGCGGCCCCCACCTGAAAAAGTTCTTTCGACGCCCATGGTGTCAGTCGGAACAGATTGATGCTTTGATTTCACGTGTTTTAGGGTAGAAAACACAGACTCACAGTCGTATGTTGACCCAAACATTGACATCAGCTTAAGCGCAGCCCGTTTGACGTTGGGGTATTTTTCGATTGACAGGCTTCTCCGTAACTGAATGGTCCCTTCCCTCAAAGCAGGTTTCAGTTGGTCCTCCTCACAATTATCATTCATCTCCAACTCATCTGAGACCAGCGGGGATTTCAAAACAGTCCGTCACAGCTCTAAAAGCCGCTATCTGTACTATACAATAAAAGTCGCAAAATTTACAACCTTGAGCTTGAATCTGGCATCATCCGAAACACGCTTTCTCTTGCACGACATTGCGCAAGGCTTTTGGGCTATAATTCCAGGCAAGTTATCGGCACGTACAGTACATTTGTTTCACCTTTTTTTGTGTTGCCTTTTTTACCAACACTGCCCGGTGGTGCTGATGAAAAGTAGCTAAAACGTTTTGCCTGGTTGTCATATGCTACCTGGGCTTAAGTCCCGCTACTAAGGATTTAACTTTATACACTTAACTCAAGTCGGTAATGGCTACTTTCTCTGAAGAAGCAAGCAATGCAAACAATGAACAACAAACATCAACTCAGTTTTGCCAGCTGATGGTGTCATTCATTTCATTTAAGAACCGAAAGCGCTTGTATTAAATTTTCACATACGAACACAAAATACCACATGAAAACATGCACGTGCTCACGTTGAAAATGTCTTTAGATTTCGTATTCAACAAAACTTCATTGTCGTACAAAGTAAGCTTTCGTTTGAATGTAAAAACAAGGTAACAGGAAAACGATTCTCAGATCCTCGCTTACTAAGGTTGTTTGTCAAATGTTTTGCCGCAATTGAAATCTTCTCTTTATATGAGCGTCTCTTTTTTGTGCAGTTTGGACTTTCTTCGCAGGATCCGCACTACGCAAGTCGAGACCACAAGTAGGGCTGGGTTCAAGTAACAAAAATTTATTGTTTAAATAATAAGGAATTTCTAACAAACTTCTTAAGTAAAATTCAAGCAAACCGACATTTATACTTAGAACATTCAAGCACATAAAAATCATTGCAATTATTAAATCACAAAATGGGCGGTTCAGACAAAATTCACACGTATTGGCCGCGATTCACTTTAATGGAATGAGCTTCCACCTCAGTGGTTAACTGGGGAGGCGCGCCCCCCCAGGGGTGCGCGGGACCTTGCATGCTCCACAACAGGGAAAGGTTTTGAACGGGAATGTGTACCTTCCAAACGTTTCGCCAGTGCTAATTTTACGCCGCTACATGTTATTTGGTTTAGATCCGGAAGAGATGGAAGTCGGGGTTAAGTTTCTTGAAGTTTTGCAGGCCGAGTTCGAGCCTGCATCTCAGGGGTTCAACCAGGGGGACTGTTTAGTCGGCATGCCAAGTCCCTTTGACAATAACATTTGTGCCTTCCTCGCATTTCAGAACAGCATGGTGCACATAGAATTACAAGATAGCCGGCTGCATCACAGAGCGGCTCGCCTAATTCCAGATGAACATGAATGCATACATTTTGCACAGATCCGCTCATCGTGGAATACCGCTGTGGCTTTCTGTAATTTGACGAGCTTTCTGCAATGCGGCCGTACACCTGCATGATACTAATTTTCTACAGTACTCCCGCCATATTCTTTTGTGATGCGACGATGTATATTTGTGACAATTCAAATGCACATGAGCCACACTGTTGTTCAATGTAGACTAAGTATATGCGGCTTGGCTGCTACAGGCCACCATACGATGTCGACTTCTCGACGAAAGGAAGGTAGTAACTTTGCTTTCTGGCCATCCCAAATGCGTCACTCAGCTGCTTCATCTCGAACCGTGTCTTTCACTCAGACTAAGCGGCGCGGAGTAATTGTTTAAGTCCAGAAATGAAAATAACATTTCTATTTTAATATCCGGTTTATGCGATTAACCGTACTATATTTTTCGCATGAGAATGGTTTTGTTTTGAGATTCTGGAATCTTTTGCGAAAACGCGGTTAGGTTATGACGTTTAACCGATATACGATTAGTTCGGAGTAATCTGTATTCACTCTGGGAAGTAGTGTGCGGTTGCAAAGTTATGCTGAGTGAATAAAATAAAGAATTTGCAAAAGTTCGCATAAGTCTAAAACAAGCAACTGCAACACATTAAGCATGCGGGCTAGATTGGGAACATGCATATCTGTGAGTGCCCGTAACTCTTGCGTAATGTCGCAGGAAAGCGTTTTCCATCTAATGCTGCAAAATAATGTTGCACCAAATATTGGCCAAAAGTTGTCAATTAATCATTGGCCTGTAATTTTGGGTGCAGGGCTCCATACAACCTGCCGTGGCGAGTGAGTGTTAGTTGTCATCAGATGCATGGCACCATTCCTACTTTTGAGGCCTTGATGTGAAAAAATATGTACCTCTTTCTTGAACGATGCAGAAAGTCTAACAACGTATGGTCATAGGTGGCGGAAAGCGGGGGGTGACATGATTCTAGGCCCCCCACATATTTTTCTGGGGGGACCTTTCCTCCAATTTTAAATTTTGAATTTTGCATAAAGAAGTTTTTGTAACGCAATTAGTAAGAACAACTATAGTTACGTTTATGCGCTCGTCAGTATAGCGTAGATAGATAGGTGTAGTCTAGATATGGGTCTTGGACGGCTTATAAAACATTGCATAAAATCGCTTAAAGATGCTGAAAAAAGTTAATAGCGTCATATTGCAATGCTTGTGACGTCACAGTTACCAATTCAAACTACAACAATTTTCTATAGTGTTTTAAAGTGCAATTGTGCCACCCCACACTTTGAAAAAGGTTCCGCCACCCATGCGTATTGTTGGTTGGTTGCGCGCTTTGGTGCAGTCAGTTTGTTTATATTCCTTATTCTTTGAGCACTACAACCGCAATTTACTTTGCAACTGAGTGCTCGGACGTTACAGTGTTTGTTTGAGGGCGTGTGCATGACACAATACTTTTACTCTACCTGACCTTGACCAGGGTTGGACTCAGTGTCCTACTCTCAGTGTAGTGTTGTACCAAGTGTTGAGGGTTAGCGAACAATAGTGTTAAGAAAGTGCCTGTAACCATGTTGTTCTACTTCAAATCTTGCTATTAATCGTTCAGTTTTGTCTGTTTTTATCAATCTACATTATGCAGACAGTGTGTGTTTGTGCTGTATGGACTTCGTGTCTGTCACAAAACGTTTAAAATAAAAAAATTAAATAAATATACCAAGAAATACATTATTTTACAACTTATTTAAACTCAGGGGGGCGTGAAACAAAGGAAAATTAGTTAAGGGGGGCGTGGTAGAAAAAAGGTTAAGAACCACTGTTCTAGCTCCTAAACGTAATCACGATGACAATCAACAATTGTGACTCACAAAGCGCTCGGCACAGGCAAGAAACCTATTCGCCTCAATGGCTTATTGTGTGCAATGATGCATGTCATGTATAATGCTGGCTTTCCAGCAACAACCGTGGCTTCTAAAATCTTAACTTTTCTAAATGCAAATAACTTGAAATATCAAGTATTGGAAAACTTACTTAATCAAGTAATAAGTAAAAGTTTTCGAGTAAGTAATTAAGTAATTACTTACTTACTTGAACCCAGCCCTAACCATAAGTCGCATATGACTTGCAATGCTATTTTAAGTAAGGGAATTGAAACGTGATCAAATTGTTAACGGGTCCGTGCTGGTCTGCGTAACAACAAGGTGCCGGAGCATTCCTTAGGAAAAAGTTGGTTGAGCTCAATTAAGAACCATTAAAGACGGTGCACGACCTTGGTCGAAACCCCGTCAACCGTGGGTGAGCACAACTTCAAATCTGTGATCAAAAATCGAAATAGTGGTCACTGGAACTTCTTCATTCTGACGGAGACAGAACGTCTGTTCCTGTTAGGTCATCCCAGTTAAAAACCATCCCAAGCGCTGTTATACCGAAGTTATGACTTCCCCTGGTGTGGGTGGGACACCCGATCAAATCGGTATTGGCATTTTCGCCCTTCTTCTACCCTTTTTTCGTGTAACCATTCGTTGCATTTTATAGCGTTTTGTGCATCTTTCACGACCCATTTTGTGACAAACTGTCACGTTGCAAAACGTCGCATCTGCGTCAAGTTGCCGCACTTTTGTGTTGCAAACCTGAATGTCTGAGATTCTACTTTTAGTATTTGACGTACTCCTTACCACTCACTCTTGTTTGCTGTAGTCTTTAATTTCACGTTTATGCGCACACGTTAATGCGAACATGCGTCGCGTGAATGTGGTCGCTTGTGTATGTTCTTGCGCAAAACAAAAGCGCGCTTCCACGCAAGACGGTAACTACTCGTATGTCGCGTAGATGCGCTCGCGTGTGTATGTGCTTGCATAAGCCACCAAGCACGCTTCCACGCAATGCGTGAGTAAGTCGCACCCCGACTTTCAAGGTGAACAATTGGCACAAAATTTTGTGACTTATACACGAATAAATACGGTATTTGCGTAAGGGCCGCATAAAACCGGGCAAAGAGCTGCATGCGGCTCGCGAACCACGGGTTGGCCAGGACTGGATAGACCTTTCACCGTTTGAAACGCTTCACTAGTTGCGTGTCTGCATGGGTGCGCAATTGAATGCGCACTAAAAAAACATTTGCTCAGTGTAAAAATTTTTTAGAGGGAACACTGGTCTTCACCAAAAGATTTTGCTTGACTTCTACACCCGCTCTGAAGATCATTTGATTCAACTAACATTCTCTTGAAAAGCTACCTATTTGATCTAGGGAAGATCTGAAGTCTCGAAGGCGTTGTGATTACAAATGCAATTACCGAATTCTTTCGATGCCGGTGGTCATTTTCACCAGAGGCTTGTGTTTCTTTTGTGGTTTCTCACGTTCTATTTGCCAAATTTGGCACATTTGAAATGTGTGGGAAATAGCCACAAAGATTGTGTTGTTTGGTAATGCAATTTGTTTGATATTAGCCAACGATATTAATCGGAAGATGGTTTCAAATTGGTGATGAGGCTTTGTTGCATAATCTGCTGGACAGCTGTGGACAACCGATATAAAACTATGAATTTAATGCAAGAAATTTACAGTTCAACAACTATACATTTGGTTACCAATTCATTGAAATGATTTGACAACTGTGTGGAAATCTTCAGGCGGTCATAGAACGCACTTAGCCACGTTTTAAGGTATGAGGAGCAAAAAACATTTTAGGAGGGTAAGATTTTTGTTTTTATTATACGCTTAAAGCAAATTTTGTGGGCACAAAAACATTTGGGGTGAACTGCCCCCGAATGCCACCCTGTGGTTACGGGCCTCGGCCGTAGTCCGCCAATTCCTTGCTTTTATTTTTAATTACAAGTGCGAAGTGCTTAGTAAATGCACGGCAAGCCCGGTGTTAAGTTTTGCTTCCGGCCAGCCAGCACGTCAACAATCGCTCAACCAACCATATGCATGCTGGTCGCCAGAAGTTTTGACTCAGACGCTTTACGAAGTTGTCTTTACGAAGGTTGAAAATTCCCAGGTTTCACTATTTGAAATGAGACCACTAGAAACAGTTGGGGAATGTGTACAACCTATTTCTCACAGGTATATCTAACTGTTTCAGGTATTTGATGCATGGTTCAGGCATGGGAACGTTGAAGGTATTCTGGAGCCCACCCAAAAAAATTGGGACTTTTCGAGCTACGGTATATCTCGTGTCAGCAAAATCAGGTAAAGTAGTATTTTTTTTTTAATGAAAGTTCACAACTATATATTTTTACGTTTTTTCTGCGACAACATGCTATGGAAACAAGAGACTGGAAATCTTTAACTAAACACTAGTTACTGATTTGCTTTTGTAGGTCCAGTCAGCCGAAACGGATCTGATTGGATTCAGGAATCTGTCACAATGATCTCTCCGACAAGCTTTAATCACTATGCTCCAGTTTATGTAAGAAAGTTCATAGAAAGTGTCTGCAATCGCACTTCCATATTTACCCCCTTATCCACAAGACAGAGTTCTTTTCAGAATAAAAACAATTGTTTGCATTTCGTGGCACATTTTTTCAACACTTTTGTTTGCAAAGCTGATCTGGCCAACTCCCTGCCAACTTTTTGTCATTTTTATGGAAGAGCTTTTGAACCTCAGCAACAAACATTTTTTCCGCGTTTTGTTGACACTTTCCGTAAAACAACTTCAACACTGAATCGCTCTTCCAAAGCGTCTGCAGATGTGTTGCATGTTTCATAGTTGCGCAACATCCCACACTCTTGAAAAACATTCAACGAAATAACAAGTAGTCAGCCGATTGGAACACCTGTCCAGACTGTTCCATTCTGCAATGAACATAAAAAACATGGATAGTAGCGTTCAGAAATGCTGTGCGGCATTGAAATAAGGTCATGTCAGTGAAACTTACAACTATGTAGACTTGCACCAATTTACCGTAATTTGGTGGTTCAAAATTGCATAGGATTTCTTATCGGTTTTAAACTTTATGGTCATGATTCTTATTGAAATGATCCAAAGTTCTCCTGAAATAATATGTGCAAATATCTTTTGCTGTGTGATATTTAAGGGCTTGCCTAAACAATTTCGTAAGCTCTGTTATTAAGTTGAATAATGTTTGCACACGTAGTCAATTTTCTTTTTTCTCCTCTGAGCATGGAAATCTTTAGCAAAGTACCTGTACGAAATAAACAAAATTTTAGATATCATAGGTACTACATTCTGATGGAACTGAAACAACAAACGATAAATGATGCTGCAGCAAACCTCGCAATGCCACATTACCTTTTCCCGAAACATTAAAACGTCTGCCGCAGCAACGCTGCACACAGTTACAGCGAAATGAATATTTTGGGATTTTCACCTCTATCACTTGGCGTGCATTGACTCAGTGCCAAAACTTAAGGAAACATGCTCGATGCAAGCAGACATTGTCAACTAGTGCGTCAGGTGTATTATATTATTAATTTATTTATTTATTTATTTAACGACAATTTTGCTGCAGGCGGTAGCCTGACTGGCGCAATCGTGTCGTGTCACGTCGAGCTTTGATAACATAACAACGCAAAAAGAATTAAAAAACAAATGGAAACGCAAAAACAAATACACTGCATTGCTAGCATCTCATACAGCACTTCAGGAACGCATCAACAGTATTGAATACAGAATTGAAACGAGGACGACGCATCAGGTACGTCATATAGATATAATGACAATTGCAACAGATCGGCACCAACAAAAAAAATACAACAGGAAAGCACGAATCTCCCTTCAATGGTGTACAAGGTCGCGCGGATGTTATCAAAATCTATTACAAGACTTGAGAAAATCATCCACGGCGCAAAACACAGCAACCGAGATATGTGATGGCTCGTCATCAGGCAAGCCAAATAGGAAAATACGCAGCAACTCAGGTGTATTAGACTGCGCTTTGTGTTTTCACTCGAGTTGCCCGAGTTGCGCATCAGAACGCGATTCCTGTGATGTAGTGACGTGTATTGCAGCACTTGTGCCGCTGCAATGCGTAATTCGCATCAACTCCACGGATTTATAGTAATGATCCTCTTTGCTTGTCACTGGATTTCTATCAAAAATTTCATCACCGTAACTGACCTGTGTTCTAAAATGCCGTTATTTTAACTGCGACCTGATTGCCGTAGTCACAGCGCAGGTTAAACTATCTTCTTCTGATGATACCATTAAAGTTCAAACGGTGTCGTTTGGAAATTTAATTTTCCGACACGACACTTGCAGTGCAATGTTACCTATTTTCGAAAAAAATTTGTGTCTGTATGCTAGTATATGTTTTGTGGAAATCTCTCAACAAAACAGCAAAAATTTGTTTTATTTTTACCAAAATAAGTACACAAAACGCAATATCCAACCAAATTTTGTGAATTCGTTTTGCACTACATCACACTCACACTGCATGGATGAAGACAATCCCGTACCTGTGGTTTATCCAAACATTTCAGCTATCTGCACAAGCAAAATCTGCTTTCGTTAAGACGAAAACGATTTTTCTCTGAAGTATGCGATTAGCTCCGGAAAACAAATGCTAATATTGTCAATATTTATTGTTTTATTAGTTCGAATTTCAAGCAACCAGAGGATTTTTATCAAAAAGTGATATTGCCGTTGATGACATCAGCTTAACGCCTGGCGCTTGCAAGGATCAAACGACATCCAACGCAGCATCTAGACGTAAGTTTCAAACTTCTGTCGGCAGCAGAGAATTTTGTTGTAAATTTTAACCTTTTATTGGTAGTTGCGTTGTAATTTTCATTGTGCAATACAAACGAACAAACTTTGTCTTAGGGTTTAATCATTTTAAGTCTCTCGCTTTTCTTTACCCAACACATTTCATCTTTAGAAGTTTACCAGTGGTCGGACCACTAAAAAAATCTATCTTGTAAATGCAAAGGATTGTAACAAAGCATGTTATTATATTGAAAGTGTTTTTGCAAACGTTTGGGAATGGACGTGCAATAAACATCTACACAGAGAGTGCGTTGGTCAGTGTCATTACATTTGCTGTGTTCCTGTTTCAAGTAGATCTATCCCGTGGACTACTGTTCTGCTTTCAAGCACAGTTAATAAAAATATAATCTTTAAAATAAAAAAAGACTGCTTTTCTTACGGGCAGCTCTGTATTGGCAGTGGATGTCAAATAATAAATGAAACAAATTTTCAGCTGAGCTAACATTAGGAAGTTCCTTTACTGTGTTGGAATGCTCCAAAGACGTTTTACACATTTTGTTGGTTTTACAGCGAATTCCATTTTCGCGTGCATGATGTTTTTAAACATTTAAAAATTTTCTCAAACCAACTGCAGCAAAAGTAAGATGAATTTTTGAGCAGTAAATGCAATGGCATTGCTGACTGCAACCAATTTAATGCGATGAACACCATTTCCTTTCAAATTCAATTTCCACCCGAATCCCAAAATACTACAGTTTTATATGAGTAAATGCATTACCTTTCGTGTGTTTGATTCAAATCAGGATATTTGCTTGTAAAGGGCTGATCGCATATCTCTTAATTATGTTATTTTCTGTATAAACGCCACCGAAATTACTTTCACTGAAAGGATTTGTTTTTTGCTTGTTGAACTAAAGATTGTATCTAAGGAATAAGCTGACCAATCTGTATCTTAATAGTCAAGTTTAAAAGCAATATATGTTTGAAAATGTTGGTGGTTGTGGTTGCGAACCTATTTTGTGCCCAATAATGACCAGCTTGCCTTTACTGATCACTGAATAAACCTCAGTTGAAAATGCTTTTAATAAGCACTATGCTGAAACGTTTTTTATCACCAGTACATAAGGATTGCCTCCGTACTTGCTTAACCTTGTACCATCTATGACACTATTTAGATTACCAAAGTAAACTATCTTCTAGTTTGCGCATCCGCTCCATGATTGTTTGCTTTCTGCCATAACAGCTTCCCACCCAAACGCTGGAGCAATTACCGTCGGGCCCACAACCATTCGCACCACAACTCCGTGGATAGGCAATAATCCAAATTACAAGCAATGCGGTGGCCGGTACTACAATGTGCACCAACAACAGTGCTGCGATGGAATGATCAGGTATCGGCGTCATCGTGAAATTAAAAACGTTTTTCTCTAAATTCAGCCCATTGGATGCTTGGAACAATCTATAAAATCCCCAACACAAGCTTGGTGCAGCCTTATACCGTTGTTTGTATGCTAGAGCTGATGTTACAAATTTATTTAAGCTTGCTTTTGCAGTCTAGGGCTGCAAACATTTAATTCCACTGTGCAATACTCGAAAAGTGAAGAATCGGAAGTTGAACGCCTGCAGTTCCATTGCTGATGACAGTGTTTTTCAACCTTTTAGTTGCAGCGTAACCTTCCGCAAATGTTTGCGTTGCTCATGGAACCCTACGCAATAATCCAAGTGTCTATATTGCTACAACCACATAGAACTGTGGTTGCAAATTTCGTCTCAGGCACTTTCGGTCTGTTTCAGCGGAACCCCTGGGAGCCACTCGCGTAACCCTATTTAAGGTTCCGCGGAACCCCGCTTGAAAAACACGGGCTTATGACCTTGTTAGCACGTTTCTGACCCTGATTGTGTCCACTTGCCTTAACCACAATATCAAACTTCCTTGATGAATTTATTTGCATTAGTAGTCTATTATTATTTGGCACAGACAGAGGCTATCGCTTCGCAAGAACCACTAAAAATTTACTTAAGCAAGAGTCAAGAGTGCCGAGCCTATTGCTTATTTCCTTTGCATTTACAGAAATATTCGTGGAAAATTGAAGTGCTGCGGGAGACGTCTATACAAACCTGACACCCAATCCTGCTGCGGAAAGAGAACGATAAGGTACTGATCCTGCACATAACATTTAGTAGGTTTTTGAAAACAGGTTTTTGTGTAACTTAAGTCTAGTGTGGAACTCATGAGGCACTGCTTGCATATCTCAATCGATAGCTTTGTACCCTACTGCATACTCGTTTCGTCAAATTATATGGCGGCCTGTCCCATTGCCTGCAGGGGGGCATCCAAAGAGTGAAATTACAAAAATTTGAATGCTCTAACTAGATGATTTTTCCTACTGTGTGGCTACAGACACATGCTGCATGGATTTAATTTTTCGAAATTACAATACAAATCTGCGCCGACGCCCTGTACAATAACAACGTCTTACCGAAACCACCTTTTCCACGTGACATCTTCGTCGAATTAATGCAGCTGGCCACTTCCTCAGTGGAATTCAGCTTCAACAACGACATGTATCGACAAATTGATGGCGTCGCCATGGGCTCACCGCTAGGCCCGGCATTAGCAAACATTTTCGTCGGCCACCAAGAACAGAAACTCTTCAACG
>Ga0210059_1006759_pt1 | contig 18346 bp, 11 predicted proteins | sample Ectturendosymbi2_FD_188042 | JGI IMG/M metagenome (GOLD analysis project Ga0210059, IMG submission 188042) | Ecteinascidia turbinata endosymbiont from Florida, USA - Sample 2 (SPAdes) (version 2) | ecosystem: Host-associated > Tunicates > Ascidians > Unclassified | place: Key West, Florida... | reverse complement strand
GGTATCAGGATCATCTTTCAGTGGGGTAACGCGGGGGCGTTTAATACTAGGCTACGTATAGCTGCACCAAATTGGCTGCACCATAATTGGCAGGCATACATTGGCATGCAATAGGCACAAAACAGAGTGCATTACCAGTAGAGCATTAAGAAAAGGGTACCTCTGAGCTTCTTCGCTGCACAGTAGAGTGATTTCACGTGCCTCTGATTTTCATTGTCATTACATGAAATAAGCACAAAGATATTTGACAAGTTCGGTAGATTTCACGCGTTTGTCATTCAAAGAAACCACTGGTGTGGCAGGTTGTTTATACTTTTTAGGGGGAAAACTACATCAACTGTCTTTGTTACAGTTAAAAATTATTCCCGATTCAACAGCATAATCACAACACGTATTCAGAAAACGTTGAATACCACTTGTACTGGGACAATCACACATATATTTTCAGCAAACGGTAAGTAACAATCACAATCATATTTCGCACAGTGCAGTCCGCTCTGGCAGTACCCAGTTGAATTGACTGTTCATCAAAGCAAACGGCAAATAAATATGAATTCAGAACATCTTGTCTTATCCCGTTGGTTACGGTGAATGGGTCTGAAAGGGAAGTGCCCCACTTAATTGGAGTGGTCTGATTCAGTAAAGAAAGCTCCAAGCTCCCCCAAATGGAAATGTGAAGCACGATAAATCAGTGGAGGTTTGGTCAAATTTTAGAATGCCAAGCCCCCTGCCAGTGGCGTAACTGACGGTGGGTGGCAGAAGGGCGACCCGCCCCCCTGACAAGCCAAGTGTAAGAACTGGGCCCCCTTTAGCTGACATTTTGATATTTAGTATTCTTTTGGTTTTCAGTAGGTTGTTGTTTTTTGCGTTTTTCTGGATTTTTCGTTTTTTTAGCTAGTATCGACATTCACGACATCCGAATTCACTATCATTTCTTAACTTTTTTCTGACTTCTGAGTGTAGGCTAGTGGTCCCCCTTCAGTAAAGTTTTGCCTCCTACTGAAATACTTTCTGGCGACGGTTCTGGTCTGATTCCTATATACCAACTCAACAGCAGTCTTATTATGCACTTAGGTACATTGTGTTTAATTAGTTTATGAACAATAGATTGTAGTAGGCCTAATTAGAAGTATTTCTGCAAAAGTATTTGACTGCAAACTATCAGCAGGTGGGTGCAAGTAGCAATATTGAATTTGCGCAACAAGTGATGAAAGCTATTTTTTGCCTTCGATTTGGTGCCATTACCTTCAAGTTGTCTTAAGACGTGCTTGGCAGTTGATGTGACAATCTTTTCCTCAATAATTGGATATAAACGGAATTTTTTATATGCCAGTGATCTTTCTTCTTGTGCAATAGTCTCGTATACTCAGTGACTCTGTTCCACTTTTTTCGCAAAATTCCTATTCTAGTTTTGCCGCATAAATGAAATTTCGGCTTTTGCATGGTAACTACTTTGGTCTATCTTTACAACTTCTCGTCTTGTTTACAAATCAGTCCAGTGGCAGCCCTGCTGTATTGTGTTGTATGCGGCAGAACTAGTGCGAAATGTCGCACAAAGTTGGTCGCCCCAGTTAGCACGTCGACTACCGCGTCATCCTGCAGCAATGAATTTGTTTTCCAGGCCCTTGCTGCCAACATTTTGGATGCCTTTATGATCGGAGCGCTCTTCGTCAAGATTTCCAGGCCCAGCAACCGAGCGGAAACTTTGGTGTTCAGCGAAAACGCCGTTATTGCGAAACGTGACGGAAAATATTGCCTTATGTTCAGGTAAAAACAAGGTCTTTGTTCGATTGTGATGCCACAACCGTGTCTCCAACTTTTCTTAAGATTACAAATTGATTTCTTTGCTCTGCATTTAATTAAAAGAATAAACGTTGTCCATACCAAGAAAAGCCACGTTAAAAGCAGCAAGCAGAGATTACTATAACACAGGGGGTATCCAGAGGGGGCGATTGGGGCGACCCAACCTAAAACCTACGAAAGTATCTTTATTCGGCGTATTTTTTTACAATTCGGAAATCTACATTCGCGATATAAGCCCATTCTGTCGTCCATTGTTTTGTCACAGCAGTGTTGTGAAGTATACTTCATCTCTCTTACAGTAGTGCCACCAGGGTTTTTTTCAGGGAAATCTGGGGACGTTACCACAAAAGCCTCTATGTCGGAATAGGCGAAAATTGGATATTCTACTATTATTTAAGTGTTTTTGGTCAGTTGAAGGTCAATGATTTTTTTAATATCCCGTTTTTTCACAGAGTTGGCAATAAACGGAACTCTCTCATAGTCCAGTGTCGAATACGCGCCAAGTACGTCACGTCCCACGTGACACAAGAAGGAGTTGATCTGCACCAAACCGACATAAATGTGGGATTTGACACAGGTTGGTCGAGCATCATTAAATGACACGAGACTCTGTGCACTAGCTATTTATCTTGACATTTGTTTACAGCCGGTTTATTTCTTGTTATCTATAGGAGAAAATGATAACTTAATGTTTTTGTCTTCTCCCAATATCCTAAAAAAGCCGCAACAGTGAATTTCCTCTAGCCTAGTACAAAGCAACAGGAAAACGTCGATGAAGAGTAATAAAAGTGATAATCCGATAACAATCCACATGTAACTACTATATCTAACAGCAAACAAACTGTCTTCTCAACTGCGCACAAATACAGCACACATAAGCGGACACGTTATTTTCACAACTCAGCATCGTTTAAAGCAAAATTTGTGCATGCATAAAAACCTGCTGTACAAAGTACAAACATTGACAAAAAGAAGCACTACCAAACAAAAAAGCATACCAAAGTACGCGCAAATTTATAGCCATGGGTGTAATGCTACAAATAGAAGTGTGGGAAGGCACCAAAAATGTAGTCATTTATGCAAGGGCCCTACGCAAGAGATAGCATGTCATTTATTAATTTATTATTTTATGCGACGTCTGGAGCTGCACACAAGAAATTGACTTAAAAGACACATCTTCAAGTCAGGTTCCTATGAAAAAAGTATGGTAACGCGTTGGCCGGGCCACCCCACATTTGATGATCTTTACAAGTAATTTTGTGGTGTCTTTTACTTCACATCCCAATTTTGTAATCGCTGCTTATTTTTAAGTTTTGTTGAAATGTTAGGCCGAATGCGACATACGTCACAGAACGATCTAAACATTTCTTGAATTGAGTGTTCACCACTCGGTCGAAGAATAGCGCGTTGTTTATTTCTTTCATTGTTTGCATGCATTCAACCTTAAACACACCCTGTTATCTGAAAACGATTACTGAAACGAATTATCTTAAACGTTATCAACAACAACATTTCTGCTGACGTATTGCACACCGTCATCAGTCAGAAAAGGAAAATGAAAGTTTTTCTTTTATTTCCATCGAATCTAATCTTTGTTTATTATTTACTTGTCAACTGTCCTCCGGTCATTTTGCTGGGCTGTTTGTATGATATGTCTCATGACTTTTCCGGGTGTCCTTGAATCATGTTTTTTTTTCATTTGGTAAGCTGAGGCAAGCACTCTACTTCTCACCGTTTCTTGCTTTTTGTAAAGCCAACGCCGCCTAGAGAGACAGCCAAGGCCGCCTGTCAGTCATGGTGGCCTTGGTAAAGCACTGAAAACTTCTGGATGGCGCAACACGCACAAGTCACAGTGCACGTGGCAATCGTTGGCAAGTGCTCTTGGGCCATCATCGTCAAAGCTAAACGGGCATTATGTAACATCTTTTCGATTCGAAGATAGCTTTTTATATTCATTTTAATGTTTACAACAGAATCCCAGGTTGCTCTTGACCAACACCAGCATGAATTTTCCTCAAACATACTGTGCTGATAATGTGTTGCCCTCTGCGATATTTTCTATGGCTGTAAAAAACACATAATGTTCAGTGTTCTCGGGCTTTCTGTTTGTAGAATCCACACGGTGTATGATAGACCTACAGTACAAATGGCTGTTGTTTAAAACGATGACCATAAAATCAGCTCTTTATGTGTAATGAATGTCTAAACTAAACAGTCGCATAAAAGTCTTGTCGAAGTCAAATATCAGGAGAGTGCAATTACCACAAGTTTTTTCATACCGTTTCTTCAAATGTGGCAAACAGACTTTTCGCTAGAAAATGAAATGCTTTAAGAGTTACAAAAACTGAGTTCTTTATGTCTTATGGGAAAACACAAAGTCACATCATATCTTCATTATCCAAGCTTTTCTTCAGAAAGCAATTTTAATGCCTATATTGGCACTTTGAGGTGAGCCTTTAATAAGAGCCTTATTTCGGACTTTTGAGTCAACAACATTTCCAATTTACCAATTTCATCGTCAATTTTTGAAGGTATTTTTTTAGATATTCTGCTGGATTTTAACCACTTTAGGTTAGAAACTTTGCCAAGCGATTGACAACAGGTAGGATGTTGTGTTTTCTGTACAAAGTCATCAGCGCTGCTGTTTTTGTTTTTGAAATATTTAAAGCTACACAATCCGGGTTCTTTTCGAGAAATATACCTTAGTTGTATCAGTTATCTGCTTCAAAGAGGACTACGTGAACTCATACGAAAAGTGGTTGGCCAGGAGACTTTAACTCAGCAAGAAATTGGCTAATAGAATGAAAAAGCTTTTTGGCCCATTTCTGGAAGAGGTGAACCCGAACTTTGACATTGGTCTAGAATAAGATTGCTAAATGGCTCTTCTTATGAATTATTGATAAAAATGGAATATCACGTGGGAAGGGATAGTGGTGTACAACAACAATCAAAATTTTAACTAGTATGACACAACTGAGATCTGGTGTTGCTGTTTCTTTTAAGTGCCGCATTTCAGGCTTGTCCACGGGACATTTTTTCTGTTTCATTCTATCCCATGGGAGACCCATGAAACTAGTAATACAAAGTACATTATACCATAATGGCAGCATGTATATTTCTGATGCCTAGGCTGTACATAGCCGTGGCTAAGGTATGCCAAACTTCCAACTGCTGGGCCAATAAAAATTAGGAGGTATTTTTTTAGTTTTCACCTGAAAATGAGTCCAACAACCTTATTTTCAGTGCCTCGCATCATTACATCTTGGCACTGAGTCTCTACGTCTAATACTTACTGTGCTGTGAGCGTGACAAATTATATTAAGCTTCAGAAGATTCCTGCTAAAAGACGCCTTTCGTTGGGACGTGGACAAATTTGAACATCCCATACCAAGCCATGCGATAATTCCCATTGTTATGGACAAGCCTACTATCTCGACCGTAAAGCGAGGGATGAGATTGCAGAGAATGTAACGTTTATTTGCTGCTGACTGCCTCACTTTGTTTCCGAAGCCACTAAACAGCGTTCGGTTCCTGCGTTAAACATCATCCAGAACAGTAGGAATCGAACTTTCTTCCTTGACCCATTTTAGCAAAAGGTATGCAGTTCGAGTCATAACAAGCCGGTCAGTAGAGACTTTGACAAATGCAGTCATTCAGACTTGGCTTATTAAACTTCGGTTTCAACTGAGGCTGTTTCAGTTGAACAAACTTTTTTGTGTCTTTTGAAGCAGCTTTGACAGTCACGGGATAATATTCAGGTATAATCGAGTAAAAAATATTTTATGAGGCAAGTTCAACGTGGCACACATCATAAAAATTATCACTTTCAAAAGAATTTAGTTAAGCTCGTTGATAAAGAAAAACTCGAAAAATTCAACTTATCAACTATTTCTTTTATCAGTGTTGACGTAAGAACTTTCTCACAAGAACGATTTTTGAGCTACCAGTCTATTTTTTTTTTAAATCAAGTTTTCCATTTTTCACTTCAACGAGTTGTCCTTGACAGGGGCCGATAATTTGTTTCTGGTGACGCCATTGGTAATCAGTCACGAAATCAACGAGAAAAGCCCGTTTTGGACGATGTCTTTCGATGATCTGCGCCGAGGAGATTTCGAAATCATCGCAATTTTGGAGGGCATGGTAGAGAGCACAGGTGGGTATACGGAAAATATTATGTGTTCGACCGACAATGGAGAGATGGCATGCTTTTGTGTTGGTGTACACTGTACAGTACTGTACAGGACAGTTCAGAACAGTTCAATTAACGTGTGAAATTATCGATGTTATGGCATTTTTTACTCTTCACCACAGTTATTAAAATGCTGGTTTCGCGAAAATTTCACGAAACTGAATGTGGCATTTATTTGTTGTTGCATTTCGGTCATAACCGGTTTGAACTATTTCCACGTGTATTCACTTTATCTTTCGTTAATAAAAAATTAACGACTATGACACTGTGCCAAGGCACTTTAACGATTAAATAAGTTAGTTCAACTTTTTTGCTGTAACAAAAGAAAACAGTTTACATGCTTTATAGCAAAATAGTGTTAAAAAATTCAATTTAGTTTCAGACAAAAACTATTACCTGCAGTCCGCACGAATGTTAATGTAACAGTTTATGCTTAAATACCGTTGAGTTCTAAAAAAAGATACTGAAAACGTTGTCGTGACATGCGTTTTAACATGGGCCTGGAATGTTTTGGTGCCGCATTTTGAAACATGTATGGATGTACAAACCAATGCTTTTCTTTTAAACCAGTGGTTCTTAACCAGAGGGCGTCAATGAATTTCCAGGGGGCGCAGGCTTTTACGCGCAACACAACATAAAACGTTGTTGAACAGGACCGTGTTCCGTCCAATTTACTTATTCAAAGCCAGGGGGGCTTGAAACAAAGGGTAATTACTTCGGGTAGGGTTAGTAGAGAAAAGGTTAAGAACCACTGTTTTAAAGCTGCACATTGAACACTGTGGTGATGAACGACAGCTGCGGTTTGCAACACCTGATTTCCTTGGTTTGCGTATCGCAAATCAAAACTACGTGGTGGAATCCCGCTTTTCATAACCAGTATATTTCTGCAAAACCCTCCACAAAATCTCAAAAAACAAAAATACAGGGTTTTGGATTGTTTTTCAAATCCTGCGTTCACGCATAAAACACCAGTTTGCATGATAGTAAGCATCAACCTTAACATCACCAATCCTTTGTTTTCAATGAAGCCCTAGTCGGAAATATATCTGATGCGATAAAGTTTGCAGAGGCTTTTTTTCAATACTGCATTTCAATTCATCAAATGTTCAATTCTATTGTTTGTTCTTTTTCAAGAAAGAGCATAATACGTATCGTCTTGTACAATGGAGTTTTCAACTTTTTATACTACATCCAGAGATATACAACAATCACCTACCGTGTACCCTCACTAAATTACGTCATATATGTAACTTAGACTGCAAAGATTTTATCAGATTGAAGTCAATAGCATTTTACTGCATTGTTAGACATCAGAAGTGAAACTGTAAAATGTGGCTAATTAAACTTTCCTGCTTATATAGACAAAATATATAATTGGGTTGATATTTTTTATTGCAAACATTTCCGAACAACCTCAAAAGTTTGAATGAAGTTGAACTCATTAGGAATAATACAATTTACTCACACTGGTGAAAGGTAAACCTTTCTTGTCCAGAAGTAAGGAACGGAAAAAGATTTAGGCAACCGTTTCACTTCCTTCTCTCTGAGATCAGCTGTTTAAGTTGTTGGTGAAAACGTAGCCTAAGACGCTGAAATGCAGGCTATAGGTCTAACTGAATCAAATAGGATGGGATGGCATGAAGTGTACGCGGTTACTAGAGTGCTATCGTTATGAAAGGTGCAACAAGGAATTTTCTAGATGTAATGCTTGAGGTTATGGTTTGACATCGGTTTAGCATAATTCCTTTTACCCACAATAAATTTCCAGCAGTTACGTCAAAGTTTGAAGCAAAACTTTGTGGAACAGTAACAATTTGAAGTGTTAGTGTTTAAGTGTTGCCTGTTAGTGCATTCACGGTGCGGACAGGAAAACAGACTTCTTTAAAAAAATATTATATTTGTTGCTTCTGTGAAGGAAGCTGGTTCCTCTTTGATTACAATAATCGTACACATATTGCGTAAAAATTACAATAAACAAAACATTTTGTGTAAATTCGCCAAACACAAGTTCAAGGTGTGAACAATACAAAACTGGCTGACCTTATATTTTTTATGTTGTTGCTGCTTCGAAAGTCTCTAAGTCATCGCGCTAGCTTCATCTTCATCTTAGCATGGTTAAAATGCGAAACTTAGCTTTTGCAAACATGCCTGCACTGTTAAAGCTAGAAAGCAAAGGAAGGAGTACGCTCCCCTGCTACGACCCTGTTGCATTGCGTCATACTCAATTCACAAGCAACCTCATCATCACAAATAACATCAGTATGTTCATCCAGAGCTTACGAACCGGGGAGGTGCAGTTTGTTAGACGACCTTCTGGTTTATGTAATGTGCAGGGTCTCGAAAGCATTTTTGCTTTAAAACTTTGATGTTTATGCCAATACATGTAAATCAATTAAATTGTGGACAGTAGCATGGTCAATATTTGCGGAACAAGACGTTTGAAATGAAGTAGTAGTTTTTGTGACTTACATTCGCGGTAATAGGTACATGCCGGAATTGTGTATGCTTTGAAAGCTGTCTATCAACTCATTGCAGCGATGTTTAAAAGCTGTAGCCAACGTCCACCAAACTTGTCTTAGCAGCACAGCAACAGTGTGATTGCTGAGATAATAGGTGGCATGGAGAAAATAGTTAAACTGTTTTGTCCAATAAAACGTTTGTTTTATTTCTGCGTAGGCGCAACCGGTAGACAAAGCTGCTTTTAAGAAAGCGACGTAACAGCTGTGTGCATTTTGATGTGAAATTTGTTTGCGATGTCTCATTGTCATGGCCACGCATATACCAGTCCTTCTGGGCAATAAGAAAGAAACATCATCAACTTTGTTTGCGGTGCTTACGCTAATCTTCGCTCTTCATCATCACTACTTTATGCAAAATGCCACGTGCAAGCGTTTACCCTACCCATTTAGCGCTGTGTTAAGAACAAAATTCGATTGCTTTGCCCACAAATCGATTTAACTGTCACTTGGAGTGATTCAGTGAACAGTAATTCCGCAGTTTCTGGCATGTTACAGCAATCAAAGCCGTGATGTCATTCATGACCAGGTTTGACCTGTCTGCGTCTGTTGTGTTGATTCAACTACGTATTCCTTCCAGGTATGATTTGTCAAGCGAGCACGTCTTACCTCAACACAGAAGTATTGTGGGGGCATCGATTTGCACCCATACTGTCGCAAGCGTCGGGACATTTCCATGTTGACTATGCTGACTTCAACCAAACTTGCCAGGCAAGTGAATCGAGCTTTTTTGCGTGCAAAAGACTCTACAAGTATAGCGAAGCAATATTTCATTCACAATAATCTGCATGGTTTGAGTCCGTCGCCGGGAAGAAGTTTCTCGTGCGAATCAACTGTTCCTTTTGAACTTCTTACACTGTCGTAAGCATTGCAATGTTTCTATTTGTAGACCATGTTTGGTAAATATTTGGGCAAAAACACACCTGCAAAAAATAAATCCTTTAAATCTGAGACCAAAATTCAACTTCTGTCTCGAAAGACCAGAAAATGTAAACAAGAAAACGAAAATATTCCAACATCTGCAGAGTGTCGAGTCTCTAGCAAAGAAATGATCGTTCCTGTGTTTTGTGATTGTTTTTGTCTAAGTCAGCGGTTCCCAACCCGGGTCACATGTACCCCTAGGAGTACATTTGCCTGTCTGAAGGGGTATATTTAAGGTTAGCATTTATGTATGACTTATTTCCAAATGTTTATACATACTGTATATCGGTGGATATTATTATCGGAATTCATTATATGCTTATTGTTGAATGTAACTATGATTAGCCATGATAAAATAATTTGTCATAAGAAATTTTAGGAGCACATTTGCATCTGTCGAAATCCTCGAAGGGGCGCATGGTCAGAGAAAGGTTGGTAACACCTGGCTTAAGCAATTCTGTCGTTAGAGATATCTTCAGTCTACGCCAAAGGACTTGGACTGGTGTATTGATTCTCGGGCTTTTTTCCAAGCGTTTAGTCTGCGAATAGTTTGGTTTATGTTTTCTTCATTGTCCTACGGCGCTGTGACTTTTCGCTGCAGTTTTAGATTACAATATAACAATTGTGTAAAAAGGTACGTGATTCAGTGTTGACTGGTTTAAGTGACATTCTATGTTACTTCGAGAATAAATTCTTTGCACGTTAAAACCAGAAGAAACTGCAAATCTAAAACTTTAGTCAAATTTTAGGTTTGGAGATAAATAGAGAGCGTATCACCTCAACAGACTGTTGGTGAGCGGCCGTTCAAATAGGGCCGGCTTCTCTTTCCGAAACGTTTTTAAAACTTCTTTTGGAGCTTGTTCAACGTGGTAAAAACATGCACAAAATGTAAAATCTGAGGCGACGCAGAGATCGGACTCCGAACTTTCAAGGAGTTCATGTTAAAAGCAAATCAAGAACCACCAGTGGTCGGCGTTTCACGAAACAGTGAGAGGGCGCGTCGCGACAGACCTTTGATGGAGACCAGTGAAGCGCAGCAAAACGTAAATCGAGTCTTTATAGAACTGTCATCCACTGCGTATGAATTAATCGATATAACTTTCCAGGTCAACCTTGAGCCTTGCAGTTCTGCCCAGTACGAGAGGAATAAAAGAATGGGCAAAACAAGCAGCACGGCCGAAGTGGCGATTCCTGAAAAACTGGCTGGTTACATGTCGATTGCCTCTGCCACGAACGGGAGCTACAGGCTTCATCGCAAGACCCCTGTACAAAAACGCCGTCACCTGCCCGGGGGACAAGCTGCGACCGGGAACCGAAAAACTCCCCAGACGTCCTCGTCCAGCAGTGCCGTGCTGTTGCGACGATGTTCGGAAAGCGCCGAAAGTCGCCTGCATCGGCACAGGCAAAGCAGTCTGGACGATGTCGCGCTCGACCAGCGCGTCGGTTTCAGCAGGTCCTCCGACCAAGCTATTCTGTCGATTGGGTCACCGGTCTTCCGCAGGTATTCTCATAGCGTGGCTCCAGTGCTTGGCAAAGATTCTGACAGCATAACCAGCTTCAACGGCGATGAAACAGCAGAGTTGTCACAAGTTTGTGTGAAAAACGAGCTCGATAGTTTCTTTACTGAGCCGGACTGCACCGAGAACGAAAGAGGACCGGTGCTTCGTGATCGCAACCTGGGAGCAGCGCGAACGGTACAATCAAAGAACGTTATGACCACTGTTGCTGTTGTAATTCACGAAAGGCAATCTTCCGACTGCAATGCCGCACCACGACTAACAAACCGTGACGACGAAACAACGGTCAAAAAAGCTCCCGAAGACGCACGGGCCACGTTTTTGATCGAAGCGAAAAATGCCGTTTGACCGCCGTTTTGTCTCACTTTAACGTAAACTGCGCCTTTTTTCTTGTCTTGTAAGCAGCACGAATATGTGACAGCAACGTACAATCAGCTGCATCATGCAGAAATACCTTAAGACTGCCGCATCAGCCATGTTTGCCAAAACAATCTGCGACATGTGCGTCCGCTAGCGTAGAGTATTTTGCATGTTTAACACTTTCTTTTCGAAAGTGGATCAAAAGTGCTAACACTTTCAGGGAAACCACCGGTTGCTTTTAAGTCACTGATTCTGAAAGCTGATAAAACTAAAAAGCTAGAAAAAGCACAACCGGTGCAAAACATTCTAATCAAGAACCGAAATTGTTTAGGTTCGGTTAAACCGAAATTGTTTACCTCGCGTATCTTGCAATAGACTTCGGCGCCATGTCACTTAAAGTAAAGCTACTCTGCCTTTTGCTTGGCTTCGGCCACAAAAGAGACTATCAGCTCCACCACAGCACTTCGTCAAATGGTTGGGGTGTTCCCCGAAAGCAGGAGCTCTGCTACACACAACCTGCAAGGAAAATCTTACATGAATGAACAGTTGAAGCTCAGAGGAAAGTTGTAACGGCAGAACGACAAATATGTTCGGGTGAAGGAGGAACTGTTGGTGTTGTATCCGCTCAATGTGGTAATTTACGTGTATTCGCAAATATTTGAATTCTGTTTTCTAATGCTGGTTATAAAAACAGGCGTCAATATGGGAAGTCGCCTAAAAATCAATTATCCGTAGTTCTGCCCATCTTTTACCAGTCTACTCAAGAACATGAACTAAACCGTGCCATGGTATTAGCAACACTCTACTTTCAAAGCGCTTCAGATAAGTGCAGTCTCTCTTGAGTCAAACTAGTAGACTTCGCGCTTTGAGGAGTTAACCAACCACTAAATCACTCTCATACTAGTCAGCCTTCATGCGACTAACCACTTTGTTTAACAGCACTAAAATCAACCTCGCGCGAGTTTGTGTCGTTTTTTTCAACGTTTCAAAGCTAACCCTCCAAACGTAAAAATGAACACCCACCAAAACACCCCACACCTTATTAAATCAACTTGCTGACGAAGACTGATGCGTCGCGCTTAATTGTCTTGTTGCAGTGCACTACTACGTTTATAAGTTCGAATCGCAAAACATGATGGAAAGAGTATTTATTGTGTGGTACAGCAAATAATCTTGAGAATTCACTTTAAAATACTGAACGATACGGAGAGTTCGTGAAACCGCTCAGTAATTTTCAGCATGTCAAAGTGAATGGATGCCAAGAAAGAACGGAGAAGTTGACAATACTAGCCAGTGCTGGTATACAGCCATAGTTCGGTGAGCTTGAAGTGTTAAGAAAAACGCCTAGTGTGAAGGTTTTCTACTGTTTGCTCAGGGAGTGTAGACGTGTAAAAAACTGGCAGGGCCTGCAGCATTTTATGAGAGAAAACAAAAAGTCAACTCAAAGGTGAACTTTCTTGGAAAGTTATCAAGCGTCGCAGAAGTTTCAGTGATCACTTTGCGTTCATTGCTCGGATGCATGTTGCACGTTTCAGGGATGCCCTTATAAATCACGCCAACTCTATTTGCAGTTTTTCCATCTCGCTTTCTGTCTGGCTGCTCCGCTTCCCCCTGAAGCAGCTTGTGAGTGGCATTTCCCAAAATCGCTTCCGCAAGCCACGGTCTTGCGTTTTGGATCCGTTTGTCAGTTTGTTGTCTTCATTAGGACTAGTTTCTTTCTCAGCATAGGATTCAAAACTTTTTAGACAGTTTTGCACATGGCTGCATTAGCTTTTGCCATTAACTCAGCTTTGATCTGCTGCTGCTCTGGTTTTGACATAAAACTTCGTTTGAACGAAGTCATCAGCACTCAGCTTTCCACGTTCTGTTACTTAACTATGGTGGGACTGTCAACAACACTTTGTATTCATTCCGCTTTGCTCTTCATGTGAACATGGTCTTGCCACCGATACATTAATAAAACATTGATTTCTTCGAAGCCAGTATAATTTTGTAGGTCCTTTGGATGTCATGCAACATTTCAGATTTTTCTCTCGGGAAACAGATTATTTTACGGTACAAGAGTCGTGCCGGACTTTGCTCAGTGGAAGAATGTAGACAATAAAATTAGTTGATAAAGGGATGATGGTTACTATGGGCGTCGGAACCCCCTGAATTTTGAAATTTTCAGCAAAAAGGGTTGTTTTCTCAGTTTTGAGAGGGAAAAAACAAATTTCACCACTTCCCCTCCCCCCTTGGAAAAGTTTTGGAAAAATCTTCTAGTGCCTCTAGTTCCCAACCTGGGTACATATACCCGCAGAACAGAGTTTCTTAAACTGGGGTGCTGAAATCAATTTCAGGGGGTGCTGGAGAAGGTCAATTGTGTGGCTGTCAAAGGTAAAAGGTTTGGACAAACGTATTTTTACCGCATATTTTAACACTTCATCGACTGCACTTGTCTTTACTTTATCCTTAAAGTAACCAGGTGTTAGCCAATGGTGGGGGGGGCTGGACTGCTTAGGCGTGACCATCAGGGGTGCTGAGGTAGAAAAAGGTTAAGAAACGCTGCCCTAGGGGTACATTTGCCTATCCGAAGGGTACATTTAAGGTTAGCAATAGAAGAGAAGTATATATTTACACATCTTTTATTTCCAAATATTTCTACATATATCAGTGAATATTATTTTCAAAGCTGTCATAGGCTTATTGTTAACTAAATCTACGATTAATCATGATAAAATATTTTGTCATAAGATATTTTAGGGGTACATGTTCATGTGTCGGAATGCTGAAGGGGTAGATGGTCAGAGAAAAGGTTGGGAACCCCTGTTGTAGGCTCTACGAAGCAACGAAGCAATAGCAACACCGCGGTAAAACCTTATTTAGTGTCATTCCATTAATGCCGAGCATGATACTGAAAAACCGTTAAACTGTTCTATGGAAAAATTAAGTAAATTTCACAAAAAATGCTTCTTGTCGAGACTGAATTTAGAAATGGACTTTCTAAAGCTGATACAGAATCCTTAGATAGAAGGAATGACTATTGCTCGCACGACATATTGGCGACATGAAAATATGACGTCAAGACGATTGAACTTTGGAAGAAACAGGTGACAGGATGTTTTCCAGTTGGTCAAACTGAACAAGTCGCACGATGTATACGATTGCAGCGCTCCTGTACTTTCACGAACCTGAATGATCATGTCTCGGAAGACTTGGCGACAATTACTCAATTGCAATATCACTGGGCCACATTGCAATTGCAAAGAATACCAGTGCGTTTACAATGTTTCCAACTGTAGAAAGAGCGGTCGCCGAATGATGATGTCACAGATTGTCGCATCGGGCATTAAGTTTTTCTTTTGTGGTCCTTGATCGGCTGATCTCAGACTGCTGCATCTTTCATACAGCACCTAGTGATAAACAAGGCGTGATAAGATCCGTTCTGTGATATTAACCAAGAGTAAAGTATGCTTGATTTGCTGGCGATTACGCAAATACGCAGGGGTAGTGGACTCGCGACAGAAAAAAAAATTTACATGCCCGTAAACATATAATTGCTGGAACTTGGCTTTGAAATAAAGATCATTACAGTTGATTTTGTTTTTGTGTTATTTCAAAACGTTTGAACGAAAGTTTTCCCCGGTCTAGCAGTTGTTTATTAATTACTTGAAATCTTCTTGGCTTAATGCAATCTTCCAAGGCAGTTGATCAGAGGCTCTCGATATTTTCCGACTCACTGCGTTGTTATCGCTCCTTTGGAAGCTCGCGGCACCTTTGTCGAGTTTCGAAGGATGTAACGTCGTCATAAGAACTTCTAGCATACTCTTAAGTACAAAATTGTTTGTATCAAACAGGGTTCAGCAATGCAATTTTGATCAACGCTTCATCTTTCGCCAACCCTACAAACCACGTCGAAATAGGGTCGTAGAAATACATGTTGGGTACCCTTTCGATAGTCCAAACACTGATTGTTTGAATACACTATTATGGCAAACTGCTTCTTGATCTGTTTCTTTTATCGGACGAATGGATTTCCATAAGCCGATATTTTTTTAACATTTCTGTAATCGCGAGATATGCTATTTGACTATAATATTTTGCATCCTTTTGGTATCTTAGCCTTTTTCTAAAAACTTCTGATAAAACTTCATTTTCGGTAATTTCCACAATTTATATTTGTGCTTCTTTTTAAGGCCACGTACACTATATCTATTGAGTTATCTTTCCAATCCAGATCTTTTTTTTCACTACTGTTTCAAGAGTCACCATTTTTTCATTCTTTGTCAGACCATAATTTTGAGATATCCACCTGAAAAATTCTTCGAGTGAATCATAATTTTCATTTTCAGCGACTTGATATAATTTGGATACAGCAAATTTATTTGCTTCCTCATGTGCCTTAAAAGTTGGAATGATCATCTGTAGTTTTATTTTAGATTTCACCAGAGGAAATTCTTTAAGAGTATCTCTAGCAATTTTCTGCCATTCAATTTCTTCTCCAGGATATAAATCGTTCCAAGTTATCCTTAATTTAGTTAAAAGCCATCGTTGATGATCTTCATCATGTTCACCGTTTTTGAGCGCATTCTGATTTCTCTGGTCGGGCTACTTTGACTTCCTGTCTATTTCCAGGAAACGTGTTGTTCATCAGCTTTACTAGATTCATCCTCAAAAGTACAAGCTTTTGGTTCAGATTAACTCAATTTATTCCTTTTCAATATTTTATTCATTTCATACATGTGGATCTAATTATGATGCTGAAAAATATTAAGTACAAATTTTTAAATTATTTTAAAAACGTCAAACATAAATCTCCAGATGTTGAAAGTAGTCATTTAACATGACTCCTTCCACCTTTCTATAGGTTCAGACACAACCAAAATACATCATTATAACCCACGTAGAAATAGTCATGGAAATATGGATTTATAAACCATATCAAAATAAAGCGTTGTGTGTGACTGCAGAAATCCCTATTTAAAAGGCAATACAGTTAAAGTATCAGGAAAATAACTTTACGGAAATGTTATTAATGTTAAAGTACCACGTAATTATGCAATATTGCTGAAATGTTATTAAAAGTACCTAACATTTGAAAGGCTTGATTTTTGTAAACTGTAATCCAAAGGGATGTTAGCCAGCAGCGTAGAGATTGTCTTTTTATCAGATCATTGGACAGATGGGCTACGGAGCTCGAACAAAGTGAGACTGCCCAAAGTTCAGTTTGTTGATCCGCGTCCTCATTTTGCTCGTATAGTATTAAAGTAAAAGCTTCATGCCGCTGCAAGCCTGTTTACGTCTAAATCAATGGTTCCCAACCAGGGGTCCTCGTACCCCCTGGAAGTACGAGACATCATTCCAGGGGCTGCAAGAAGCGTCCGTCTTAATGACAGGAAAATTTCTCCATTTGTTACTTTCCTGTGAATTTTTTGTTTTTTTTTGCAGTGGATTATAGACAAAATCGTAAGGTTCATTAAAACCTACAGTATGTGTCACGATATTAAATAATCGCGTGAACATTACCTGCAATCTATTCTTCCTATTGCGAGCTTGTAGAACTTTTGCTTTAACTAAATATTGGCATTGTTTTTGTGACGGAATAATTAGTTTTCTGTATAATTCTAGAATAGTCTGAACATAGTATATAAACGAGTGGATCGTACACTGTATCATTCTTATTAAATAGTTCGGAGGTAAATGTGATTATTTTGTAGCATATTTTTTGTAGAGTGATTACTTTCTGTAGAGTATATTCAAATGTTAATTTTTGTCATCTTGTGTTGTCCATATCTTTGATTATCTTCACATTCTTAAATTTTGAAATTTCTTTCTAAAAGTTTGAAAGCTAGTTCTTGATTATAAATTGTAGCTGGCGCGAGGTCCTAACAATTTTTTTAAGGATGAAGGAGTAAAAACGTTTGGAACCCTTGTTCTAGATGAAGTGCAAGTCAAATACTTTGTATAGCCTAAGCCTAGCTGTAGCTAAGCACTGCTCATTTTCTCAACGTAGTAAAAGGAACCAACATCAATCCCTTTTGCACCGGCAGGCCTAGGAAGGAAAACTGCAAACACGCACGTGCTAATTGTTAAATGATTGCAAACGCCACGAGCATCTGCATAATGATGCTTGTTTCCAACTGCAATAAGTCCTGTTTACTCCATTGTATGTTCACCTGCGTTACAGCAGGTTTCGACAACCAATGTGTTGTTGCAGCACACTTTAACCGGCCATACTTTGCCCCGTGCACTTTATTCACACTCGACCCATGTTCCTAAATGACTTCCCATCATGGTCTCCTTCATTACCAATCAGTGTGTTGCAGTCTCTCGGATCAGCGCTTTCCTTTAAAATATATAAAATAGGTGATTGCATACACCAAGGATGGCCAACCTGTGGCGCATGCGCCATACATGGCGCATTGGATGCGTAGAAGTGGCGCATTACATTCTTTTGATGACAAAAAGTAGGCAACTCCTACTCATTAATTTCAGTGATTTTGTTTTTTTTGCACGTCCTTTCTAGCAATGACAACTTAGCTTTCTAGAGGAAAATTTCTGAAACGATTTTGGAAACTGAAACACATTGTGCATGATTTTCTAGAAGAGAAAGATGAGCTGCCCAAAAAAAGGGCCCTTTTGTGTAATGAGCAGTGGTTGTTAGATTTAGCATTTTTGGTTGATGTTATCAACCATGCAAATTACCTCAATTAGAAAGTGCAGGGCAAAGACAAACTGTTTCCTAGCTTATTACCTGCGCAAAGGAGATTGATTGTTTTCGCATACTTTTTGGTTGTCAATTTGTCAACTTGATGCAAACACCACGGAATAAAAATGCATGCAAGTTTCGAGGAACATTGTAAATGGGCCAAAAAGTAATAATATAGGTTTTGGTGGGAATTTGGGTTATCGTCTGCATCTAGAAACCATCTCACCACTTTTTGCAGACCTTTCATTCACTACGTATGTTTAAGATTGTGTTCCACGGTAGTCCACTTTATCCGAAACAATTATCTTTATTTTGTCTACTGTGGCTGATCAGCGCAAGTGCTGACCGCATT